>ERZ1023396.50-NODE-50-length-73295-cov-201.159394_pt1 | contig 73295 bp, 71 predicted proteins | sample MGYA00380504_ERZ1023396 | MGnify/ENA primary metagenome ERZ1023396 (study PRJEB33173, sample SAMEA4830410) | metagenome | study: EMG produced TPA metagenomics assembly of the PRJEB25223 data set...
ACGGCGCATTGATTTGCCCTTGCACATCATAACGCTTCATTTTCAAATCAATCCAAGGTTTGCCATGGTCGTGCTCGTGGTCATGAGCATGGTCGTGCTCGTGGTCGTGGTCATCATGTGTATGGCATTCAAGCCCTGCATTGTCAAACTCTAAGTCATCATTTTCCATCAAAAAAGGATACAAACGCAAATATGGCTTATATTGTAAGGCAGACTGAGAAATACCATGTACGCTACATTCTTCATATTCATGCGAATGGTTGGGCAAGCCATATTTGTCTCGGCGTAAGCTCACCGATGCCCCCAAAAAGCCTTGATTGCCAACCCATGACACGCCAAGCGTTCCTGCTTGTGATTTGGCATGGCTGTCTGGCAGATGTTTTAAGGTATCTTTATAGATGAATTCTGGCTGAGTGTCATCGTATTCAGATTCTTCGTTAAAGACATGGCGGTCAAAGCGTGGCGTTTTATAGTCTGCTGCTTGTTTGGACAGCCCTGCAACACGCACTGCCACATGTTCTCCCAGTGGGGCTTCGGCACTGGCGGTGATTAATTTTTCACGGTTGGCACTGCTAAGACGCACCGCCACATCACCTTGTAATTTGCTGGGCAATTTGCTGGGTATTTTGTCATCAACGACATTGACCACGCCTGCTGAGTTGCCAGAGGCGTACAACAAGGCACCAGAGCCTCGCACAATCTCCACCTGTTTTGCCAGTGTGGTATCCACCGCTATGGCATGGTCTGGCGATAACCCAGACATGTCCACAACCTCTGAACCGTTTTGGAGGATTTTAAGGCGTTTACCCTCCTGCCCACGAATGATGGGGGCTGAGGCACCGCCCCCAAAATGGTTAGAATGAACGCCAAGCTCACCTGCCAAAGCATCGCCTAGGGTGGTTGCTCGTTGTTGCAACTCACTTTTATCAATCAAGGCATCTGACACATTAGGGCGTTCACCCAATAAGTGACTGGTGGCAGTGTCATTATTATCTGAAGTAAATGTTAAGGCATTTAGTTGAACCAAGGGCAGTTTGGCATTAGAAGGGTGATGGTTTGGGTCTGCGGTTGGGTCTGTGGCTGCATGGGCTGACGATACGCCCATGCTCAAATGAATGATGCTGACATTGATGGCAAACAATGCTTGAGATAAAGAAGACTGGGTAAAATTTTTCATGATGATGGGTCTATGATGGATAACATGGGTTGGTTAATATGAAATGATTAAACTGAAACGTTATATTATTACATTTTACCAAAAAAACCCAGTTTTCATAGCTTAACCATGAATAAATTTTTTTGTTGTGGTCAGCTCATCTCTGAGCAACCTGTTTAACCAACATTCAGCTAATCGTCCAACAAATCCATCTGCTCAGCTGTTTGATACAACATGTTACTGCGGTTGCCAGTACGACAAAACATCAACACAGGTTTATCAGACTGGTTATAAAATTTGGCAAACTCTTCTACTTGAGTTTGAGTCAACTGCCCACCTGCAAATAAAATGGCTTTATACGCCAACCCAGCTTCTTTGGCAGCTTGTTCGATATCAGCATTGTGGGGTTGATTGGCTTCTTCACCATCAGGACGGTTGTTGATTAACGTTTTAAACCCTTGCTTGGCAATGTCTTTGACTTGTTGTGGCTGGATTTGGGCGGAGAATTGTACGGTGGTGGTCATTTGATGTCCTTATTTCATTGATTAAAGCATTTCATTGATTAAAGTTTGGTTAAAGTTTGGCAAAGCTTATCATATCAGCATGATGACGCTTTTTTGTCATGGATTGATGCCATTTAAACCCAAACAACCCTAAGCGGGTAACTTAGCACTTGGCTTGCCTACCATTTACATCAACTGCTCAAAGTTACTGACCACGGCATAAGTGATGGGCATGGGCTGTTTATCCACTGTCTCATCTGTTTGACTTTGCCTTAGTTTATCAAAAAATGCCCCAGCACTGGCAATCTTTTGTTTTTCACGCTCTCGCAAATCAATGGCATGGGCCAAGCCTTTGGTTTCAGCGACAAAATACACATGATGAACGTTGTCTTGGTTAAAAGCGATTGCCCAGTCAGGATTATAGCCCCCAAATGGGGTTGGTATGGTGAAGTTTTTGGGTAATTTGGCATACACCACCACGTCATTGCTCGATGATGGGGTGTCCGTTTTTGTCTTTGATGATGTTGCCGCTCACGTCGGTTTTTGCTTTTTCGCTAATACAGTGGGGGAACAGCTGGGCAATGCGGTCAATGTTGTTGTTTACTAGGTTTGGGGTGTGCATTTTTGGGCTTTGTGCTGGTATGGGATCATCCTTTTTGGGTGGGTGGCAATGGTTTGTATTATGGCACATGATTGAGTTTATCTGCCTGAGTTTTTAAGCTGTTTTTGATTAAGCTATTTTTTAAGTTCTTGCACCGCTTTTATCGTGCTTAAATACACTTTGCCAGATAACTGCTTGATGACATCGGTATGCTCGATGACGTCCATCACAGGACCTTTGATAACCGCATAGTGCAAACGCTTGTTTTGGCTGACCAAAGCGTGATTTAACTCAATTAACATCTCTTGAGCGGTCAAATCAATGTGATTGACCGCTGACATGATGATGATTATCTCGCTGGCTTGGGGCTTGGTTTTAATGGCACTAAATAATTGCATCTGCACCGATTCACTGTTACCAAAAAACAAACTTTCATCTATCCGCATGATCAGCAGGTTGTCAAAAGTTTGCACATCATGACGGTTGATGTTGCGAAAATGCTCTGTTCCCTCAAGCACACCAACAATGGCAATGTGTGGTTGGCTGGACTGCCAAATCAAACTGGCAAATGATGCCAACAGCCCCAGTACCAAGCCCATGTTTAGCCCAAACACCAACACCGCCACAAAGGTTACCAAAAAGCTGATGGCATCTAGCCTATCCACTCGCCATGCGTGGATAAAGGTTCGCCAGTCAATCAAGCCAATGACAGATGACATGATGGTTGCCCCCAATAACGCATATGGCAAGGGCGACATCAATGGCCCTAAGACCAACAACGCCGATACCATCACACCCACAGTTACCACGCTGGCGATGGGGGACTTAGCCCCAGAATCGACATTGATGGCGGTGCGAGAGACCCCCCCAGCAATGGCAAAACTCTGAAAAAAGCCTCCCACCAAATTGGCAAGCCCCAACCCCTTTAGCTCCAAACTGGCATCAAACCGCTCACGACGCAAACGGGCGTAATGGCTTGCCACCGAATGACTGGACACAAAAATAATCAATGCCATCAGCCCCACATTGGGCAATAGCGTCATCAGCTCATCAACTTTAGGCATGGCAGGCAAAGACCAGTGGGGCAAACCGCTAGGAATGATGCCAATGACCTTAACACCTTGATTGCCCCAACCAAAAAGATGACTCAATCCGATAAAAATAACCACCAAAGCCAACGGAAACAGTCGCCCTGCCCATTTGGCATCAGCTTGATTAAGCCAAAAGCCCCATAGCCAACCTTTGGCATGGCGATTGAGCAATAACAGCACAAAACCCACTGCCCCTAAGAGCGTGGTCAGCCCATGAAGCTGGTGAATATGACCAATAAACCCATGTAAATAACTCAACAGTGTGTTACCACTAAAAGGCACACCAGTGACGTATTTTAGCTGACTGATGAATATCAGCACCGCCGCCCCACTGATAAAACCTGATGCCACCCCACGGCTGATAAACTGGGTAATCCAACCCAACTTTAACCACCCTGCCAAACATAACATCACCCCCACCAGCACCGCTTGTAAGCTTGCCATACTGACATAAACCGCCACCCCCCTATCAGCATAAGGGGCAAGACTACTGGCAGTCATGATGGCAGCAATGGCAACAGGACCGACCGCCTGTACCATACTGGCACCTGCCCACGCATATACCAGCACAGGCATGATGGCAGCATACAACCCATATTCAGGAGGCAACCCTGCCAATGCTGCATAGCCCAAACTTTGCGGAATGACCAGTATCCCCACCACCAAGCCTGCAATCACATCATCGGGCAGATTGGCAAGTCGATACTCACGCAACCAAACAGGTACGGCTAACACGGAAAATAAGGACAATAGCAAGGACACTAACGGCAATTTGGTCAATGGACAACGAGACATGAGGAACAACCGTCAGATGGAATAAATAAAAAATAGAAGAAAAATAGACAATAAATAAAAACCATCAACGCTCCAAACAAAACCGCTGATACAATAACTGCAATAACGCCATCGCATCATCATTGGCAATGTGGTAATAGATTTGCTTACCATCACGACGAGTCGCCACCATGTTCTGTTTACGCAATATGCCCAATTGTTGCGATAGGTTGGGTTGCCCCAAACCAATTTTCTGCTCAAGTTCACTGACACAATACTCCCCTTGGGTCAGCTGACACATCAACAGCAAGCGATCAGGGTGGGATAAAGACTTCAGCAGTTGGCTGGCATCAAATATGACGGCTTGCATCTGACGCATCAAATCATCATCTTGGCATGAGTGAATGCCATTAATGGCAGATGTCTTTGGGGTATCATTCATGGGAGTCTCTGACTGATTCATGACAGTTTTATCATCTTAATTACATGATGGTTTTATCATCTTATTATCAGTAATCGCATGATGCGTGTCAATATTATTGCATTTTTTACATTATATATATTTACATATTGATATGTCCATGCTAAGCTAATTTTCTTAAGATATTTAAGACAGAAATTAATCGCAGAAATTAATCGCAGGAACAGTCATGCAGGTGCATTCTTTTTTACATCAAGATACCGAAACTTATACACACATTTTGGCAGATGCTGATGCTGGCGTGTGTGCCGTCATCGACCCTGTGTTGGACTTTGACCCCAAATCAGGACACACGTCAACCACCAGTGCCAATGACGTGATTAATTTTATCAAACAGCACCACTGGCAGGTTGATTACATCATTGAAACCCACGCTCATGCTGACCATTTATCCGCCGCACCACACATAAAAGCCGAACTTGGCGGTAAATTGGTGATTGGTAAACACATTACTGGGGTGCAAACCATCTTTAAAGAAGTGTTTAACCTAGATGCCCACTTTAAGACCGATGCCAGTCAGTTTGATGTCTTGACAGACGAAGACAGTCAACTTAAGCTAGGCAAAATCACCATCACCGCCATGCACGTACCAGGGCATACCCCTGCTGACATGGCGTATGTGGCAACTGATGAAGAAAAAACAGTGGTGTTTGTGGGGGATACGCTGTTTGCCCCTGACGTGGGGACAGCTCGTTGTGATTTTCCGGGGGGAGACGCAGGCACGCTATACGACTCTATCCAGCGTTTGCTGACTTTGCCTGATGACACCTTAATGTATTTGTGCCATGACTATCCCAGTGGCGGTCGCACCTATACCCCTTCCACCACGGTGAGCGCTCAAAAACAGAGCAACATTCATGTTAAAGATGGGATAAATAAAGAAGAATTTGTGGTCATGCGTGAACGGCGTGATGCCACCCTTGCGATGCCCCATCTGATATTGCCATCCATACAAGTCAATATCCAAGCAGGCAAGATGCCCGAACCTGAAGACAATGGCACACGCTACCTTAAAATTCCGTTAAATGTGTTGGGCAAATAACATCAACAAATCACATAAGCGTTTTTTACCACAACACGTTTTTTATCAGAGCAAAGGAGATAATCATGAAAATCAATGTCGGACAAACCGAACGTGCGTTACGCATCATCATTGGGGTGGTGATATTGGGATTGGGGCTATATTTTCAAAACTGGTGGGGGCTGGTTGGGTTGATACCTTTGGTAACAGGTTCTATCCGTTTTTGCCCCCTATACAGATTATTGGGAATAAACTCTTGTAAAAGATAATCGCCAACCTATTTTTGCTTTTTGCCAATGCCTTTTGCCAATACTTTATTCAACACATCAGCAAACCGCTGTACCGTGCCATCAATGTCTTTAAGTTTGTCCAAGCCAAACAGCCCCAAGCGAAAGGTCTTAAAGCCATCTGGTTCACCCACTTGCAATGGCACGCCAGCGGCTATCTGCACCCCCTCTTGGGCAAAGGCCTGACCCTTGTGCATGGCATCATCATCGGTATAGCATACCACCACCGCAGGGGCTTGCCAGCCATCTGCTGCCACGCTGTCGATGTCATTATTTTCTAACAAATCACGGATACGGTTACCAAGCTCCCATTGGCGAGATTTTAGCTCATCATAGCCAATGGCTTTGGCTTCCATCACCACATCACGGAACTGACGTAAGCCATCAGTGGGCATGGTGGCATGATAGGCATGTCCGCCATTTTCATAAGCTTGCATGATGGTAAGCCACTGCTTTAAATCACAGCTAAAGCTGGTCGACTCACTGGCATGTACCGCTTGCACCGCTTGCGTATTCATCATCACAATGCCTGCACAAGGGGTACTGCTCCAGCCCTTTTGTGGGGCAGAGATGATGACATCAATGCCTAACGCTGTCATGTTTAGCCAAACACAACCGCTGGCGATGCAATCAATCACCAATAACCCACCCACAGCATGCACAGCATCGGCAAGTTGTTTGATGTAGTCATCACTTAAGATGATGCCAGAAGAAGTCTCAACATGTGGAGCGAACACCACCGACGGACGGTATTGTTCAATTTTGGCAATGGCTTGCTTAATATCGACAGGAGCAAAAGGCAAATTGTCCGTGGTCGGTTCACCCTCATTAACCACTTGCTGAGCAGGCAACACGTTTGTGTCATCGGTGATGTGCCCTTTTTCAAGGATTTGCGTCCAGCGATAGCTAAAATAGCCGTTACGCAAAATCATCACCCGCTGATTGCTTGCCAGTTGACGAGCCACCGCTTCCATGGCAAATGTGCCAGACCCCGGCACAATCGCCACCGCATCAGCATGATAGACATGCTTCAGCTCAGTGGATAAGTCACGCATGACCTGTTGAAAGGACGTTGACATGTGATTTAACGCTCGGTCGGTATACACCACCGAATATTCAAGTAAGCCATTGGCATCAATGTCCGTACGTAAGGCAGGCATGTGGTTTACTCCTTGTAAAATTGCTTGTGATTGCTTAAATATCGCACAACATTAGCGTCCATTTGGTACAAAGTTTACCATAATTTGTGTCAAGATTTATTAAAAAACCAACCATCACAAACGAGCCAACACATTGATAAGTTGCCAATGCCTTGCGTCTACTTGGTCTTGCCAGACATTGACTGTCAGATTCCTAGAAAATGGTTCAACAATCTTAAACCGCAACTGAACCACCATCGGATAAACCGCAGACTCTGACAGATAACCTTGCCATAGCTGAGGGTCAGTATTGTGGCGATGGTGTCTTATCAACCAAGTTGCTTCGATGGATTGATTCTGATGGGTCGCTTGTTCATAAATATTGGCAGTCATCACTGACTTGGGCGGTTCGGTCAAGTGGCTAATTCTGCCTTGTCGTATTTGCCACACACTCAATAAAACCACCATCACACCGAGTATCAGCCAACCCATTAAAGTCAAATTTTGTGTCACACAAACCATCACAACCGACAGCATGACCATCAGCACAATGCCATATTTTAACCAGCTGGGTCTGATGGCACAGTCAATCCGCCAGTGTGCGTCCGAGTACCCGTTCAAACCATCATCAGACATCAAGATTGCACCAGCTGTTTTAGCTTGGCAATCAGATTGGCAACGTCTGGCTCAGCTGGCTTATCCAAATCCATAAAAAAATTAAGTAAATCTGGATCTTCATGACTTAATAGTTTTGCAAAAGCGTGTTGCTCAGCATCAGATGCGTGTAAGTAATGCTGTTTCACATACGGATCGATAAAAATATCCAGCTCTTTTAAACCCCGTCTGGCCTGGTAGATGATTTTTCGTTGCTCTATCGTGGGTTCAAGCTGTGGCTGTGTGGTCATGTTGCTGTCCGTCATTAAAGGGTCTGTTGTAAAAAAACCTGTTCATAAATTGCCAATGCTTGGCAGGTCATGGCAACATTATGGGTGCGAATGATGCTCGCTCCTTGTTGCACCGCCAATAACGCCGCTGCCGCACCCACAGGGTCACGGTCTTTCACCGTATGCCCAATAAAAGCAGGTGTGCCACTGTTGTCTAACACTTCTCCCAAAAAGCGTTTGCGAGAGACCCCAAACAATATCGGTAAGTCAAAACAGCCAAATGCCTGTAATTGTCTTAACAGTTGACAATGGTGTTGATGATGTTTGGCAAAACCAAAACCGGGGTCAATGATGATGTTATGGCGGTTTACCCCTTGTGCGGTCACGGCATCGACACGTTGGCTCAGCTCTGTCAGCACATCAGTTAACACATCATCATAATTTGCTAACTGATTCATGGTGGTAGGCTCACCACGCATGTGCATCAGCACCACAGGCACAGCCAAATCTGCCACCACTTGCACCGCCCCTTCTCGCTTTAACGCTCTCACATCATTGATGATGTCTGCCCCTGCCTCAATTGATGCCATCATCACTTTGGGATTACTGGTGTCAATCGATAGCCACACGTCATCGCCAAGCTGGTCACGAATGGCTTGTACCACAGGAACAACACGTTCAAGCTCTTGGTCAGTACTCACCACATCAGCATTAGGACGAGTGGATTCTCCACCAATATCAATGATGCTAGCCCCTTGTGCCATCATTTGCTTGGCATGCTTGACAGCCAATGCAACACTGTCATGCTCACCACCATCAGAAAACGAGTCTGGAGTTACGTTAAGTATACCCATGATTTGCGGTTTGGCCAGCGACAGACATTTATCACGATAACAGAGGGTGTGGTTAGGCAATGGGTGCATAGAAAATGGCATAGAAAATGGCATGGTAAACTCTGGATAACTTTTAACTTTGGCTAATGGTCAGCCATTCAATGATTAACGATGAAGATGACTGATGCTGGTCAATCAATGCAAAAAAAGCCCTTTATGCCAAGATACCAATCAAGATACCAACACGATAAAGGGCCATTGATGACCAATGTCAATGATGAGTGATGCAAAATCTGTATTGACAGATTTATTCACATCACTTTTATTCACATCGCTGGTAAAGGCGGTGGCATGCTGCCTGATGACCCTGAATCGCTGGTATTTTCTTGAACAGCAGGCACATTGATGGGCTGATAAGTCTTAGGCTCACGAGGCTCATTACCTGCCATGATGTCTTGCAATTGGTCACGGTCAATCGTCTCCCACTTCATCAAGGCATCAACCATCATGTGCATTTTTTCTTTATTACCCTCAATCAACTCACGGGCAATGTCGTATTGTTCTTCCAGCATGCGTCTCACTTCATCATCGACTTTTTGCTGAGTGGCTTCTGAGATGGTGCGTGAGCTGCCACCAAAGTAGCCTGATTGTTCATCATCTTCATACACCATGATGCCCATCGCATCAGACATGCCATATTTGGTAACCATGGCTCGTGCCATTTTGGTGGCACGTTCAAAGTCATTTGATGCGCCAGTGGATTTTTGATTGATAAAAACTTCTTCAGCAATACGTCCACCAAATAAGATGGCAATGTCATTGAGCATTTTTGACTTATTATGACTGGTTTGGTCATGTTCAGGTAATTGCCATGTGACACCCAACGCAAAGCCACGAGGCATGATTGTTACCTTATGAACAGGGTCAGTTCCTGGAAGTAACTCAGCCACCAACGCATGACCTGCTTCATGATAAGCGGTGGCACGGCGTTCTTCTTCTCTTAACACCATTGACTTGCGTTCAGGTCCCATATACAGCTTGTCTTTGGCTTCTTCAAAGTCATTCATGTCCACATGAGTTTTGTCCCGACGAGCAGCAAACAATGCCGCTTCATTGACAAGATTGGCCAGTTGAGCACCACTAAATCCCGGCGTGCCACGAGCCAACGAATTAACATCAACACCCACCGTTTGTGGCAGTTTTTTAAGATGTACGTTTAAGATTTGCTCACGTCCTTTGATGTCTGGTAATCCTACTTGTACTTGACGGTCAAAACGACCTGGACGCAATAAGGCTTTATCCAACACGTCCACACGGTTGGTGGCAGCAATCACGATAACGCCATCATTACCTTCAAAGCCATCCATCTCAACCAATAATTGGTTTAAGGTCTGCTCACGTTCATCATTGCCACCGCCCATACCCGCACCACGATGACGACCAACGGCATCAATCTCATCAATAAAGATGATACAAGGGGCATTTTTTTTGGCTTTTTCAAACATGTCACGCACCCGTGATGCCCCCACACCAACAAACATCTCCACAAAGTCAGAGCCAGAAATGGAGAAAAATGGCACTTTGGCTTCACCAGCAATTGCTTTAGCAAGCAATGTTTTACCTGTGCCTGGTGGTCCTACCATCAAAATACCCCGAGGGATTGTTGCCCCAAGCTTGGTAAATTTGTCTGGATCACGCAAGAAATCCACCACTTCCACCACCTCTTGCTTGGCTTCTTCTGCCCCTGCCACATCGTCGAAGGTTACTTTGATTTGGTCTTCGGTCAGCATTTTGGCTTTAGATTTGCCAAAGCTCATCGGGCCACCGACTCGCCCACCGCCGCCACCTTGCATGTTACGCATAAAGAACAAAAATAAGCCAATAATCAATAACACTGGGAAACTGGCAATCAACAACTGCATCATCACACTTTGACGTTCAGGCGCTGCTCCTTGTACTTCAACATCATGCTCAATCAGCATGGGCATTAAACTATTATCACTAATGGCAGGGCGAATGGTCTCAAACTCTGAGCCATTCTTTTTTTCACCCTTTATTTGCTCACCATCAATCTTAACCTTGACGACTTGGTCATTTGATACCGCTGTTACAAATTCAGAATAGTTCATCGTGTCAGGTTCTGACCTTTGGTCAAAACCACTAAATATCAGCACCAGCACGCCAATGACCACCAGCCATAGTAGGGTGTTTTTTACCATATCATTCACAGTGTGTGTCCTTTACGGTGTTACTCTTGTTAGTATTACATGTGTGTTAGTATTACATGTGTGTTAGTATTACATGTGTTAAATGGCATGTATGAATGCCACATATGTTTGTGTTGCGGTTTATGTTGCATCAGCATCATGCCAGCTCTCAATCGCAACCAGTTGAGAGCAAAATAGACAATCTTACTAATATAGCATGATATGCGAGCAAAATCGCCACAATTCAAGTCTTAACTCACAATTCACTAAATACCATCTTATTTGTCATATGACCATCTTATTTGTCATATGACTACCTTATTGGTCATACGACAATGTGGCAATTTTTTCTTATCAATCTTTCTTATCAGTTTTTCTTATTAAACTTAACCTGAGCATGTGAATCTACTTTATCGCAACCCAAAACATCTCTCGACTGCGGGGTCTTGAAGCATCAGGCTTAATGCTACGAACCTTACTGAATTTTTTTTGCATTTGTTGTCTAAGTTCTTGTGCCCCCTCCCCTTGAAATACTTTCATAATCAGCGCACCGCCATCAGGCAACACCGACAACGCAAAATCCACTGCCAACTCACACAGATACATCATGCGTGGCTGGTCAACTGCTGAGTTACCTGACGTGTTGGGTGCCATGTCCGACAGCACCACATCTACCTGCCGCCCTCCCACTTCTGCCATAATCGCATCAAACACCGCCTGCTCACGAAAATCCCCTTGGATAAAGGTCACGTTTTCAAGTTTATCCATTGGCAAAATATCTGATGCCATCATCACCCCCGTATCACCAACGATACGCCCTGCCACCTGCGACCAGCTACCGGGGGCAGCGCCTAAATCCACCACCGTCATGCCTGATTTTATCAGTTTCATTTTGTCGTTAATTTCGATAAGTTTGTAAGCTGCACGGGCACGATAGCCGTCTTTGTGAGCTTTTTTGACATAGTGATCGTCCAAATGCTCCTGTATCCACGCTCGACTGCTTTTGGACAATTTTTTATTTTTAATTTTGGTTGCCATGGGTGCTTCCTTTAAAACATACCAACTAAAACATACCAATCCAAAATACCATTTTAACATGTTAGCATGACATGGATTTGGTTGATGATTGATGGAAAACTGGTTTTACCGCTAGATTTTTACCATCAGTGCTTTATAATGGCACACAATCATTGATAGACGTCAACCTGATAAATACTCATAGGATACCAGTCAAACATCATGTCAAACATCAACACCCAAAAACTTGATAACGACACCCTAAAACGCCTAAGAGGCATCGGTCATAAACTAAAGCCCATTGTCAGCATTGGTGGACAAGGACTAAGCCCAAGCGTATTGGGTGAGCTGGAACGTGCGTTAACCGATCATGAATTGGTCAAAGTCCGTCTGCCAGCAGGCAATAAAGAAGAACGAGATGCCCTATCTGCCCAACTGGCAAAAGACAGCCAAGCCCTATTGATACACCACGTGGGACGCATGGCTCTGTTGCTACGCCACAACCCACAAGCCAACCCAAAACTGTCTAACTTAGTGCGTTTTGGCGGATAATGACAGCGTCATCGGTCAGATTTGGTTCAGCTGTGTTCAAGCAAGTTCATGTGTCTGTCTTTTACCAAGAGTCTTATCCCTTACTTTGCCCTTCAGTGGCATTAGTAACCTTACGGCAACCACACCCCCATAACCATCTACCCACAAACCCACATATCCATGTTGCCATCAGCCAAAGGGTGGACTGTCTGTGTTTAAGCTATTTTATTGAAAAAAAACCTTGGCTGACCCTAGATGACCCATCAACCACTCAGATAAAAAGACAAGATAACCTATGGGAGAAAAACTGTCTAGAGTGCTTTGTGGCATTATCAGAAGACAGCGAGTATTTGGAAGTGAATGTCAGCCCAAACGGAGCGTATAACATTTATCGTTTTGATGACTATCGCTCACCCAAAAACATGCCTCCCATACAAGACACGTTAGCGTCTTTATGGATACCGATTGCACTGCCAACACAAATAACAACACCAACACCGATGACACCCATGCCAAATGACCATTCACAACAAGCATCACAACAAACAAATTGGCATTCACGTCATGTTGCCATCAAGTTGGGCGATTACCGCCAGCTTTATGCCCGTCAAAATAAAATCGCCAAATTCCACCAAATCCACCCTTGTGTGATTTTATATCGAGATGACCAACCCATTTATTATGCCCCACATCATGCCAGTCCACCTGATTTTCATGACAGACAATATTGGCAAGATTGGCATAATTAGCAAGATTGACACAGTTGGCATAATTAGCATAATGACCACAATCAGCAAGATTGAGAAAATTCAAACAAGACATGGCATTATTGATAACTTATTAATAAACACAAAAAACTGGCGATAATGCCAGTTTCTTATGGGGTTGGTGATGAGTTTTGTGATGAATTATTGATGACATGGCTGGTTTGACAGTCGGTTATTCTGCCATTGCCAGATAAGTGCCAGATTCAGACGCATTGTTCAAGTAACGGTTATCACGCCATGTGGTATAAGTAACCGCCCCACTATAGGGGTTAATGTCGTTTTGACGAAAATCAGATACCCAGTTTTTGCCGTCCCAAATTTGGATATGACCATGTGGGTAGCGTGATGTGCGGTCAAACACCACCACATCACCCACTTGTGGACGGCTATTATTACTGATTTTACTAAAACCTGCTTGTGCCAAAGTCCCACGACTGGCATATTGGTAAGCAGAAGCGTTGGGAGTGAACTGATATCCTGCTGCCTGTAATGCTTGACGCACATATCTGGCACAATAGCCACTGCTACGAGAACGAGAGCCTGCTGCACGAGACGCATGAGCAGCAGCAATCGATGGGGCAGTCGTACTGTCAATGTTTAATGCCGATAAAATATTGCCCTGTTGTTGGGTCTGAGCGGCTAAAAAAGCATCACGAGTTTTTTTAGCACGCTGAGCATCAATTTGATCGTTTCTGTGTTTTGACAGCTGGTTAATCATCTCTTCTATGCTGTCTTGATTGACATCTAAGTCACGACGCAACAAATCTAGCTTATCAATTTGTTTGTCCAGCTGATTTTGATGATACACACGCATGGTGGCTTGATTATTGCTGGTGGCAAAGCTGGTGATGGTGGCAAAATCAGTTGTGGCATCATCATCGCTGCCATATTCCATGTCACTTAAAGCGTGAAAACTGCTCAACGTGTCTGCCTGATGGCCAGTGATGTTAGCATAAGCTTGCACCATGCCAAACCCAAATACAGAAATCATCAATAACGCTTGCTTCATAAGTTTTACCTCATTGGTCATCTGTCATAAAACAAATACCAATGCCCTGAACTGTTTGAATGTATTAAAATAAATGTCCCACTTTAATGTCTTTTGAGAACAACCTGATGAACTTGATGAAAAAAACCCCCAATCACCTTGGAGACTACTCCGATAAAACCCGTATTGGTTCATCTGCCGTTTCTGGTCATCTCGGAGACACCTACAGAAAGTTACAAAAAGCGACTTTAGAAATCAGACAGATATTGGCCCAATGGCAACCTAACAGCATCTTAGAACAGTTGTATGTGGTGAACATCAAAGATGATGCGTTAACCTTATCTGTCAAGTCGCACACCGCTGCCAATCATTTACGCTACCAACAACATCAACTCATTGACATATTAAATGACCATGTTCGTCATCATGGAAATTCACAAACCCTTACATTTAAACAACTCAATTCATTAAGGTTTGTGGTCGTGGACTTAAGTCGTCCATGATGAAAGTATTGCTCAATTCTATCTGGCATCTGACCAATATTTCGCTTATCTTTCTGTAAAACCCTTATGTATCAAGGCATCATCAAAAGATGGGGCAACTATAACATAGCCATTTTAAGTTGTCATCTGATGGCTTTTTTTGGGCATTTTTACTCACGCACACAAACCCAACAAAATTTACATTGTAAAGTTATGTAAAAAACATCGTTGATTTTGTCAAGTTCTGCTGTTTTTTTATGTTTGATTTGTGGTGATTGTTTGCCTTAAGACCGTGGCAATTTTCAATAAAAGGTTGAAATGTCATGATTTTACTGACCATATCAACAGGTTAAATAAAATCAAAAGCAAGTTGAATGATGCCACCACTGCATTTTGTCAATAAAAAGGGCAACCTACATAAATCTTACGTGAATGTTGCCATCGTCAATGACGCTCAATCTAATTGATTAGATTATTTAAAATATAATGTTCTTAATTTTTATGTATGTCATATATTGTTACAATTTCAAAGCAATTTGGCTCATTTAAAACTGCTTTTGCCAGCCGATTGTTCAATCCATGACCAGATTTATATGCCTGATAATGTGCCAACAACGGATAACCCATCAATGACAAGTCGCCAATGGCATCTAATATCTTATGTTTGACAAATTCATCTGCCAATCTCAATCCTGTGGGATTGAGTATTTTATCATCATCAACCACAATGGCATTGTCTAAGTTGCCACCCAGTGCCAGATTATTTTGTTGCAAATAAGCAATGTCTTTGGCAAAGCCAAATGTGCGGGCAAGACTGATTTGTGAACGATAATTACCTTGGGTCATTTCGATACTGGCAGTTTGGATACTTTGATTAACCACAGGATGGGCAAAATCAATCTCAAAATCCAAGCGGTAACCATCATACGGGGACAATGATGCCCATTTGTCATCATCATGCACTTCAATGGTGTTTATCAAACGCAAGTATCGACGGGGCATATTTTGTTTCATTTTTCCTGCCTGCTCAATCAACCGTACATAATCTGCTGCACTGCCGTCCATAATGGGAACTTCTGCTGAATTCACCTCTATCAACACATTATCCACACACATGCCAGCCAACGCACTCAGCAGATGCTCCACTGTGGCAATCTGCACACCATCTTTTTGTAAGTTAGATGACAGATGAGTGCTGGTAATGAGTGACGCATGGGCAGGCAAATGAGGTCTGTCGGACAAATCAGTACGCACAAAGACGATGCCATGATTTGGCTTGGCAGGTTGCAAGGTTAAAGTAACAGGTTGTCCACTGTGTAATCCGATATTGGTCACGCTGACAGTTTTGGCAATGGTATGTTGATGAGTGGGATAAGCAGATGGCAGTTTGGGTAATGGGTGGTTTTTTCTTTGATGAGTCATGGCAATATTTCAATAATAAACATTCTCAATTACAAACAATTCATCATTATGCCATTATTCATGTCCTTTTGTCATATTTTGACACATTTATCATGACAATCTGCATGTATCATGACAATCAAGTCTTACATCAAGTCTGTCATAAATAAAAACGGCAATGAATTGCCGTTTTTAGCCCATTAAGACACATTTCTAATGAGTGAATTTGACCAACAGGTTATTTATTTTGTTGACTACGAAGATAGTCAGTGATGCTGTTGGTGCGAGGGCGGGTTTGTGATTGGGGCTGACCTGAGACAATCTGAGTAGTGTTGCCATTGCCTAGTGGTGAGTGGCTTTGTGATGAGTGGCTTTGTGATGAACTGACAGGTCGTCTTTGGTTACTCAACGCACTGGCATGGCTATTTGGGTCAATGGTTTGTCTGCTGTTGGCGTTGGGTATGGCATTGGGTTGCTGTACGGGCTTAGGACGGTTATCTAAGGTCAAACCTGTGGCGATGACAGTAACATGTAGGTCATCACCCAAATCTTCATCAATGACTGAGCCATAGAATATATGGGCATCATCTGTGTCGGTAATGCTTTCTAAGATTTCGTTAATGGTGCTAAATTCATCTAACGTCAACGAAGATGATGACATGACATTGACCAATAAACCCTTGGCATTTTCTAACAGCAAGTCATCTAATAACGGAGAGCGAATGGCTTTTTCAGTGGCTTGACGAGCTCGGTCATCACCGCTACCACGTCCGATGCCCATCATGGCATGACCTTTAGCAGTCAATGCGGTACGAATATCGTTAAAGTCAATGTTGATTTTACCGTTGCGTTCAATGGTCTCTGCTAAGCCCTGCACGGCGTGCATCAGCACATCATCAGCTTTTTTAAAAGCTTCTTCCATTGAAATATTGCCATAGACTTTCATTAACTTATCATTAGGAATGGTGATGATGGAGTCGACAAAATTGGTTAACTGTTCGATGCCATCTTGAGCAGCTTTGATGCGACGACCACCTTCAAACCTAAAGGGTGTGGTTACCACCGCCACCGTTAAAATACCCAGTTCTTTGGCAATACGAGCCACCACAGGGGCAGCTCCTGTGCCAGTACCACCGCCCATACCAGCGGTAACAAACACCATGTCTGAGTTTTCTAACAGCTTACGAATGGCATCTTCATCGCTTTCTGCTGCCTCACGCCCAACTTTAGGGTCAGCGCCTGCTCCTAGACCACGGTTGGTCTGTGCTCCTAGCTGTAGTTTATTGGGAACACTAAGACCATCTAAAGCTTGGCGGTCAGTATTCGCCACCACAAAGGTGACGTTTTTGATGCCTTGACGCACCATATGCTCCACGGCATTACCGCCACCACCGCCCAAGCCAAACACAGTAAAACGAGCCCCTGTGTGCTTAATCTCTTCTGTATTATCTGCCATAGAAAACTTTGTCATGTTGTCATTACTCCGTATCATTTTTGTATCATTGCCTGACTGTACTTAAACAGCCTTAAAAATATGCCAGTGAACAATCAGCTGATGGTAATGCGATATCCATTAACATTAACATCAAAATCAATCAGCATCACAAAAAATCGTGCAAAAACCGCCCAAGTCTGGACATAAGACCATGCTCTTTTTGTTCTTGTTTCAACGCTTCAAGTGAGCTACGTTGACTGTGAGCAAACTGCTCGCTTTGACTGTATATCAGCGTGCCTAATGCCACTTGAAAGCCACGCTCCTTAATCAAGGATTTAAGTTGGGCATAGTTGTCTTCATTATCAAACCGCTTTTCGGGCGTGATGCTTTTGTTAAGCGTTGTATGTACCACAGGGGTTTGTAAATAACGCTTGGCAAAAGATACCATGCCATTCATCTGACTGCCACCACCTGCCAACACAAAGCCACGGGTCAGATGCTCAATCAATCCCACCTGTTCAAGCGCCATCAGCACCTGATCTAATATACTTTGATATCTTGCTTCAATGATTAAAGCCAATTCATGCAGGCTTATGGTCTTGACATCTTCGTCTTCGTTGGACTTAATTTCAATAAACTGGGCAGGGTCGACTTGTGTGGTATCGACAGTACCATGACGCTTTTTGAGCCTTTCTGCCTCATACATGCTTAGATTCAGCTCTGCTGAGATGTCCATGGTTACCTCAACCGCCCCATAAGGCAAGCACTTAGCGAACAGCAGTTTTTCTTCTTTATAAACACATAAATTGGTGGTGCTGTAGCCAATGTCCAGCAGACATACCCCCAACTTCATTTCTTCTGGCATCAACGCATACGCTGACATCGAAACCATATCAAACACCATATGGTCAACCCGTACGTTGGTGGAACGAAACAACGACTCCATGTTTTGTCGTGTTACCACAGGCAAAGACAATAAATGGTACATCACATTAATACCATCGGCGTACGTACCAATGGCATCATTGACCATCATATCATCATCATCAATCAAGATACCTTGCTGGGCGTATTGCATGACATAATGGTCATTGGCAATATCTTGCTCCTTGGCTTTTCCTAACGCTTCCACAATATGTTTGACGGATACAGTCTCTTCATCAATCACCACTTTGCCATGACTGTTACTGCTTTTCATCTCAGGCGTGGCAAAGCTTAACCAAATACTGTGGGCACGGCAATTAGCCATGGTCTCAACCGCATAAATGGCTTGGTTAATAATCTTCTTAAGTCGCTCTGAATGAACCACTCGGCCTTGATAAAACTCGTTGGTATTTACCTTGACCATTCCTCTGACTTGAATGTCATCTTTTGATATGACGCAAGCAACCACTGCATACACAGCAGTGGCACTTAAATGAATGACGACGTCAAGATTTTCATGTTGTTTCATGGTAAATAATGGTAAATAATCATAAACCGTCTTGGCTGATGTGTGTTACTTTTAAAAATCTGTTATTCTAAAATCTGTTATTCTAAAAATCTGCTATTCGTTAAAACGATTCAGGCACTTTCCATGAAATTGCCATGCCATTTTTATAACGCAAATCTAATGCTTGCATCTCATCTAATCGTGGATACAACTCAGTTTGTAATAAATGACTTAAGGTCATCAGCTTTTGAGTGGTATTTTCACCATCCACCACCACTCTAAGCCCTGTATTAAAACGGATAAGCCACGTCATGCGTGGGGTCAAAATCATGTCCTCAACCATCAGGTCTAAGGGGGCAAACCAACTGTTGACCTGTTGCATTTGTTGCATGATTGACTTGGCTTGACTTGGATCGCCTTGCAAAGTCGTCCAATGCTCATCTGTCAATCGACGCTTCTCAAGTGGCGTGAATACCTCGCCTTTAGCATCAATAAATCGTTCACTACCAAACCGTGCCACAGGTTGCTTGGGCAATGCCTGTACCACAATGCCCTGTTGCCAATCTCTAGTGACTCGCACTTCATCAAGCCAAGAAAGCTGTTGGCTCACTTTAATGATGGCAGATAAATCGGTGGCAAAAAAGGTATCCGTCTGTTGTGCTAATAACTCAGACAGACGTTGATGTTCTTGTTGGGTTAATCCTGTTGGGTAAACGACAATTTTGGCAACGGGTGCTTGCTGATACAAACGATACCCAATCATCATGACCAATGCCAGCATTAAAAAAGCAAACACATAACCAAGCGTACCAAGCCAGTCCATCAATGAACGACCATGCAAATCAGTCATGTGTTGTTGAGTCATGGCACGCCCTTACTAAAACTACCCAATAAAAATAACTTAACGAAAGATTTGCCAATCATTAAACAACCCATCAACCACTTTGATGAATCACAAATTTAGTCAAAAATAGACAAAATTTGCACATACTTATTTATGTTTATGATACCGCATTTTTTGTCAAAACAATAGGCTATGGTATTGACATTTTTGTCAATTTACCAATGTTCTTCCAATTAAACATCATAGATTTTAACTGGGAACAAAATAAGTGATTGCTGTCTTAGTCGTTGTCTATATGACAGTCTAAGTTGTTGTTTATGTTTCTAATGACGTTTCTAATAATGGTTCTATCTATGTCTCTACCCATATTTTCAATCATGTCTTCAATTATATATTCAAAGTCTGTGCCAAAATTTTCACACACAACTCATCAAACCCAATCCCTGCTTCTTTGGCAGCCATCGGCACAAGACTGTGGTCGGTCATGCCAGGGACGGTGTTAATCTCTAACACACACAGCTTGCCATCATGCCCCTTTAAAAAATCCACACGAGACCAACCACGCCCCCCAATCGCACGAAACGCTTTTAATGCCAATTCACCCATTTGCCTCTCTTGCTCTGGCGTCAAATCAGATGGGCATTGATAAATGGTGTCATCACGCAAATATTTGGCTTCATAATCATAAAATTTGCCCTTAGGGATAATACGGATACTGGGCAGAACATGTTCACCAAGCAGTGATATGGCATATTCTCCGCCCATCATCGCTTTTTCTGCCAAAATCTCGCCATGATATTGCTTTAATTTGGGATAAATTTTTGCCAAATCACCTGCTTGCTCAACCATAAACACACCCACGCTAGACCCTTCGGCAGCAGGTTTGACAAATAGCGGTAAACCAAATTCACGCTCCACGGCATCAAAATCGCTGTCATCATGCAAAACCACATAAGGCACATTTGGTAGCCCGAGCGACTGCCACAGCAAACGACAGCGAAATTTATCCATGGCGATGGCAGATGCCAAGACACCACACCCTGTATAAGGCAGATTAAAGCCATCAAGCACCCCTTGCAAGCTGCCATCTTCACCAAAAGTGCCATGCAACACATTAAACACACGGTCATAGGCACGCAAATGAGATATGTCAGTATCGGCAGGGTCAAAATGATGGGCGTCCACCCCTTTTGATAATAAGGCATTTAGCACTGCCATGCCACTATTTAGCGACACTTCACGCTCTGCACTTGTTCCGCCACAAACAACCGCCACTTTGCCAAAGTTTTGCTCATCTTTTGTATTAAGTTTGCTCATGTTTTTGCCTTTTTTAATTTTTAAGCCCTTTTAAAATCACCCCAAAAACAACCCATTTTTGACCAATTCTTGACACAGTTGTCCCACATTGCCCGCCCCTTGGGTCATCAGTAAATCATTGGCGTTTAGGGTAATTTTAAGCACTTGGGTGATTTGTTCTTTGTCATTGACATTTAGCACAATCGGTTCAACCTGCCCACGCTCACGCAATGAGCGTGCCAAATCATTGCTTGTTGCCCCCTTAATCAGCTCTTCGCCAGCACTGTATACATCAAGCAAAATCAGCTTATCCACCTGCGATAACACATTGACAAACTCACTAAAACAATCCCTTGTGCGACTGTAACGGTGTGGCTGAAACATCATCACCAAACGGCGGTCAGGATAGCTTTGGCGGGCAGCTTTGATGGTCATGGCGATTTCGGTAGGGTGATGCCCATAATCATCAATCAATACCACATCACCGCTGCCATCTGTTAGGGGGTAGCTGCCATTATTTTCAAAGCGTCTGCCCACGCCTGCAAATTTTTCTACCGCTTGGCAAATGGCTTTATCACTCACGCCTTCATCGGTCGCCATGGTAATTGCCCCAAGGGCATTATAAACATTGTGAATGCCGGGGATATTTAAGGTAATGGGTAAGGGCTTCTTGTCTTTTCTTAGTACGGTGAAATGGGTTTTTGTGCCGTCTGCAATCACATCTACCGCCTGCACATCGTTGTGTTTTTCAAGGCCGTATGTGATGACAGGTCTTGCAATGTCATCAATCATGGCATACAGCTCTTTGTCATCGCCACACAACACCGCCAGCCCATAAAAAGGCATGTTGTGCAAAAACTGCACATAGGCTTGTTTTAGTTTATCAAAGCTGCCTTCATAGGTCTCCATGTGGTCTTCATCAATGTTGGTAACAACACACGCCATGGGTCGCAAAGATAAAAAAGACGCATCAGACTCATCGGCTTCTGCCAACAAATAACGGCTGGCACCCAAGGCGGCATTTTTGCCCGAGGCGTTTAGTTTACCGCCAATCACATAAGTTGGGTCAAGCCCCGCTTCGGTGAGCATCATGGTTAATAAGCTTGTGGTTGTGGTCTTGCCATGAGCCCCTGCCACCGCAATGCCATGACGGTATCGCATCAGCTCGCCCAACATGTCGGCACGGCGTACCACAGGAATGTGTGCTTTTAAGGCGGCCTGAATCTCAGGGTTTTGTCGGTCAATGGCAGATGACACCACCACCACATCGGCCATTTTGATGTTACTGGCATCATGACCGATATATACCGTTACATCTAAGTTTTCTAAACGCTCGGTCATCGCATTTGCTTTAATGTCTGAGCCAGTAACCACATAGCCTTGATTGGCAAGCACTTCGGCAATGCCACACATGCCAGCCCCACCAATGCCAACAAAATGAATATTTTGAATGCGTCGCATCTCTGGAATTTCTATTAGGCGTTTTGGGAGCGTTTTGACTTTGGTTGAATTTGGCATGACTGTTTCTCTGTTTGGGTGTTATATTTTAAATATTAAATGTTGAATATTAAATGTTGGATATTAAACTGGTTTTTTGGATAAATATGCCATGATATTTTTTGAACAATGACAATCACATCAATCAATGTTAATTTTTACAAATCAAGGCAAAGAATTTATCCCATAAATTGTTTAAATCATCAATTGTTTAAATTAAAACCGATACATATAAACCGCATGATTAATAATTTCACCATTGACGTTTTCATTATTGGCGATAATCCCACAAAATTCAAATCCCAATCGCTTAGCAACTTTTCGGCTTGGAATATTATGCTCACCCGCCTTAATCTCCACCACATTCATGCCATAGATGTTTTTGGCAATGTCCATGATTGCACGCACCGCACAGGTCATGACACCACGCCCCCGATGGTCTTGGTGTAACCAGTAGCCAATTTCTGCCTTTTTTAGATGATGATAAATGTTATTTAAACTTACCGCCCCAATAATTTTATCATCATAAATAATATGAGTATGAATGGCTTTGTCATCGGCATATTGGTGTAAGGCAAATTTGACAAATTCACGATAGCTATTTTCACTAAAATCATTCGCCCACGGTAGCCATTTACCCAAATGGTCTTTTTGAGCATAGATAATGTCATTCATTTGACTGGCAAATGATGAATGTACTAAGGTTAGGCTTAATGTGTCATTGATTTTATATTGAAACATTGTATCTCTGGGATCTCTATTAGGCGTTTGGATAAACGAGTGTGGTTCGCTTTTAAATTTCCCAAATGGGTTTTGATATCAAATTACTTATGAGTGTTTAAAAATCAAAATAACATTTATTTTTTAATATCATCTAAAAATTTAACACATTCTTTTGCAATCGCACTTGCCAAAGGTGGTGGCACAGCATTACCAACATGCTCACAACGCTTTGAATGGTTACCAACAAATTTATAATCCATTGGAAATCCTGTAATAACCGCCGCTTCACGCACCGTAATACTTCTATGTTCAATGGGGTGAACAGGAAAATTACTGTGTCCAGGAACAAGTGTTGGGGCAAGCAATTGCATGGACAATCGCATTGTATTGCCACGAGAATAAAAACTACTGATTTTTAAATCATCTGGAATTTCGTGCATTGTCTCTTGAATATTAGACCCTGCTTTAATATATTTAAATCGCTCTACTGTTTTTGGTGAATGCTTCATTGGGTGATTATCAACATCGTCTTTATTGGTATAATCAATTTTTGACAATGCTTCACCAATAGAAATTGGCTTTAAAAACTGAGCGTTTTCAATATTTTCAAAATCCAGTTTTGTTAAAATCTCATCAGAATGATAAATTGGAAATGGAAATTTAAAATTATTAGGCAAATCTTTACGTACCGCCACAATAATAATTCGTTCTCGTTTGGTTGATGCACCATACCAAGCCGTATTTAAAATTTTGTGCGAAACATTGTAACCAATTCTATCATAAATCTGATACAAATCATCTAATACAGAAATGAGATAATTATTTTCTTTTAAAACTGTCAATAATTTTTCTTTTTGTTTACGCAGTTCTATCCCTTTTTGTTCAAATTCAGGGGTTATTTTATTTTTTTTACGCAATTCTGCTTTTTGACCCTTATAATTTTCCAATGCTTGCCAAATTCTATCCACTTCATCACGAATTTTTTTCGGTGTATTTTCAGACAGTACTTGACCGTTAGAAAATGCCTTAACATTTTCAATCACACTGATTTTTGGTTTGGTAATTTCCACCAATTTCAATTGTTGATGATAAAAGTAATTTCTCTCATCATTAGGAGACCGCTCTCCTGCCAAACTAAACCCTTTACAAACAATGCCACCAAACATGACATCCAATTCGCCTTGTTTTAATTTGATATTATTTAATAAATTATCAGTATCAATATCCAAAACACTGCAACAATCCACAAAAGCAGTTTGTTTAATTTCAGGATTATTTAACAACAAAGTATCAATACAGTCTTTATTATCATCATTGACATAAACTGATTTAAACCCATTTTGTTTAAACCCAATATGTGAGCCACCTGCACCAACAAATGTTTCAAAAATGGTGTACGCTTTATTCATTCTAATTCACTCTTAAACTAATCACTCTTAAAGAATGGCTTGTAAATTGTTGATATAAGGCATTGCCTTTGTATGCCTTTTGATGCTGTCTAATAAAAAATCATCATTTAGCATGTATGGAATATAATTTAATATTCTATGATTGCTTCTTGTCTGAAAATCAAGGCAACCAAAATCATCTCTTAAAATATTCAACCAAGAGGACAGATAGCGAGTTTCTGACTGGGTAAAAAATAAAATCTCATGATTATTATATATATTCAAAAAATCTTGCTTAATGTCTTTTAAACTTTTATTTAAGTTTATAGGATTTTCATAAAAATAATTCATCAGCATGTCTGCATAAGGTTTAACATAGGATTTATACATAACTAATAAAAATTTATTTATGTCAAACATGCCCAATTCTATGCCTTTTTGTGTTGGCATATTATTACTGTCTATCAATCCAAGTGATGATAAACCAATCCAAACATTACGCCAATTTCTATTGTTAATGGTATTCGTCTTCATCATAACTTGTTCTACTTCTCTACGATTGACACAAGCGATATTTCTCAATCTTAAAAAACACAAATAGCGTAATAACATGTATAATTCAAAGAGCCTTGTGTCTCTGATGTAATATTGTGAGATGCTCATTAAATTATTTTGAGTCTGTTCTCTAAAATTATCCAATTCTTTTTGGCTGATTAAGCGGACAGCGTGATTTATGTCATTAATTTCAATGATTTTAGTTGTTATTGGGTACTTAAATAATGCAATATTAAAATTTCTGTTTAAAAATACCGATGAGGGTATTAATAAAACACTGCTAAAATAGCCTTTTTTATAAGGGTAGTTTTTCGTAATTTGATTTTCATAAAAATACTCATATTGCAAAACTTGCCCAATACCACGCACATAATCTGTAACACCAATATCACCTGCCTTACATTCAATCAATGCTGAAATATAATCATCATAAATTAAAGTAAAATCAGCAGTAATGCCATTAATATATCTGTCTTCATGAATAAGTTGCAATTTTGATAAATCTGCTGGCAAATTTAAAGCCGACAATAAATCCGCCTGAATATCAGGGCTTTTAATTATCAAGTCATGAAAATATCTTTCACGAATATTATCTTGTTGCAAAATGTCATTATCTGCGTTCATTTTTCACAACTTCCAATGGCGTATATACACACCTTATTAATTTACCTTATTAATTTACAAAATTTTACAATTTATTTAAAAATGACCGTCTTATCCTTTCACACACGCCAAAACCAGCTCTGCCACTGTCTTTGCGACATGATGTTTGGCACTCTCTTGTGCTTTTTTTGCCATATCTAAGCATTTTTGGCGGTCAAGACCAGTTAAAATCTGTGCCAATGTCTCACCCGACAGCTCATGTTGGGGTAACAAAATCCCTGCCCCTTTGTCAGTTAAGCTCTTGGCATTGGCGGTTTGATGGTCGTCCACAGCGTGTGGTAGCGGCACAAAAATCGCTGCAACGCCCACGCTGGCTATCTCGGTTACGGTCAATGCCCCAGCACGGCAAATAACCACATCTGCCCAACTGTATGCCTGTGCCATGTCGTCAATAAATGGTTTAAGCTCTATGACATGTTTGGTATTATCAATACCTGCCTGAGAATATGCCACCAGCATTTGATTATGATTGTCTTTACCGCATTGATGTCGCACGGTTAGGGGCTTATCCGACAGCTTTAACAGCTCAACCACCGCTTCATTGATGGCTTTTGCCCCAAGCGAACCACCCACCACCAGTACTTTAAGCGGTGAATCATCATTCAAATAACGCTCTTTTGGCGGTGCAATATTGGCGATGGACTGGCGTACTGGATTGCCTACGGTTAGCACCTTTTTGCCATCGCTGTCAAACGCCCCATCAAAGGCTTGTAATACTTTATCAGCATGACGCGCCAAATTTTTATTACTCATGCCAGCGATGGCGTTTTGTTCATGAATGATGAGTGGAATTTTGCACAGCTTAGCTGCTAAGCCACCCGGTGCGGTTACATAACCGCCAAAGCCGATAACCACATCTATGTTATTGTTTTTGATGATATTTTTACTTGCCATGACCGCTTTGAACAGCATAAAAGGCAACTTAATGGCACGCACCAGCCCCTTACCACGAAGACCTTGCATGTCAATGTGGTGCATGGTATGACCGTGTTTGGCAACAAGCTCATTTTCCATGCCCTTTGGCGTGCCAAGCCAATGAATGACAGCCCCACGAGCCACCATTTCATCTGCCACCGCCAAGGCAGGAAACACATGCCCCCCTGTGCCTGCTGCCATCATGAGTACATTGATTTTTTTTGACATAAACTTATCCAACCAAAATTCATAAGCATAAAGGTGGTTATTTTGGATGATTTTTGACACAAGCCCAAGTGGTTTTTTGCGACATTTTGTCAAGCAAATCCATACTAAATATCTGTCTTTGAATGGCTGTCAATATTGTTTTCAATAAATTTAATAAAATCCACCGCAATGCTTGTGCCACATTGGTCATCAATCTCACGAATGCAAGTTGGGCTGGTAACATTAATTTCAGTAATATAACCACCGATGACATCAAGCCCCACAAAATATAGTCCTTTTTGCATCAAAATCGGCGCAATTGTCTCGGCCAATTCACGCTCACGGGCTGTCAGTGGCATGGCAACGCCACGACCACCCGCCGCCAGATTACCCCGAGTTTCACCTTGGCTAGGAATTCGTGCCAGACAATAATCAACGGGTTTACCACCCACAATCAAAATGCGTTTATCACCATCTTTGATGGCAGGCAGATAAGTTTGAGCCATGATGGGCAATGTCTCAAACTCAGTTAGCATCTCAAGCGTTGAGCCGATATTTGGACCATCAGCAGTTAAGCGAAAAATACCCATACCGCCCATACCATCTAAGGGTTTGACAATCACATCTTGCTGTTCATGAATAAACGCACGAATATGGCGTTGTTGGCTACTGACAATGGTGGGAGTCATATACTGACTGAACCAAGTAGCGAACAATTTTTCATTACAATCACGCACAGAACTGGGATTGTTAACCACCAACACGCCTGCTATCTTGGCTTTATCTAACAGATAAGTGGCATAAATAAATCTCATGTCAAACGGTGGATCTTTTCTCATCAATATCACATCATAATCAGTCATGCCATGCGTGGTTTTGTCGCCTAACTGATAAAAGTCATCAGGCGTGCTATCAGATTTTGCATTGACAGATAGCAACTGGCTGTCCACTTTGGCATCACCCCTATCCAACCACAAATCATGAATTTGTGCATAAGCCAATGTATGCCCACGAGCCACTGCCGCCCACATCATGGCAAGCGTTGAATCTTTTTTAAAATGAATATGACGAATATCGTCCATGATGATTAAGATATTTAAAGTTTTCATAAAGTCTCAGATGCCATGGGTTAAAGAATGATTGGTTAGAAACGATTGGTTAAATATGATTGATTAGATATGACATCATGGGTATGATGTCAAAAGTGGGTATGATGACGTAAACGCCATTTATTTATTTTATCCACTTAAAACAAGCCAATTAAAATTAAAATAGTCCAACATACAAATTTTGCCACTTTATCAAAAAAATGTCCATTTATTGCCCCATAAATGATTGATAAGCATTGACAACGCCATCATCTTAACGATAAAATCGCCGAAATATGGTTATACCGTGAAATATGGTTATACCGTTTTGATAAACATTTACATTTTTTAGCTGACCCCCACAGCAGGTGGTTTGACCACATCTTCCTTGTGTTTATCTTCATGATTGGTGGTTCTTTTAATTGATTACCCAAATCCTTATTCATAAGGCATGGGTGATATTTTTAATTTTTTAATCAAACCAATCACCCTTATATTCATGACATGCTCATCTTTATGTTTGTCCACTTATTGTTAATGATGATGCTTCTTATCATCATTAACAATATTGTTGCCACAATGTTGCCATAATAAATGTTGCCATAATAATGTCATTAAAAATGCCATCAAACCCCCATCATCAATTTAATAACCACTTAAATCACGACCTAAATCACGACCTAAATCACAACCTAGCTACGATCTATTTTATGAACTTAACCGAACTGAAAAGAAAATCCATCGCTGAACTTTTGACGATTGCCCAAGACATGGGACTAGACAACATGGCTCGCAGTCGCAAACAAGACATTATTTTTGCCATTTTAAAAACACATGCCAAAAACGGTGAATCGATTTTTGGTGATGGCGTGCTGGAGATACTGCCAGATGGATTTGGGTTTTTACGCTCATCTGAAGGCTCTTATTTGGCAGGACCTGACGATATTTATGTCAGCCCCAGCCAAATCCGCCGTTTTAACCTAAAAACAGGGGACAGCATTGCAGGCACAATACGCCCACCAAAGGACTCTGAACGCTATTTTGCCTTACTCAAAGTTAAAGAAATCAACTTTGACACCCCTGACCGCTCACGTCATAAGCTGATTTTTGAAAATCTAACCCCCTTATTCCCCACTGAACAACTCAAGCTGGAGCTTGGTAACGGCACAACCGAAGACTTGACAGGACGCATCATCGACCTGATGGCCCCCATCGGTAAAGGCCAACGCTCCATCATTGTCGCACCACCAAAAGCAGGTAAAACCGTTCTGCTACAGACCCTTGCTCAATCCATCAGCAAAAACAACCCTGAAGTATATCTGATTGTGTTGCTCATCGATGAACGTCCCGAAGAAGTAACCGAAATGGAACGTACCGTGCGTGGCGAAGTGGTGGCATCAACCTTTGATGAACCGCCACAACGACATGTGCAAGTGGCAGAAATGGTCATCGAAAAGGCAAAAAGATTGGTTGAGCATAAACAAGATGTGGTGATTTTGTTAGATTCCATTACCCGTTTGGCACGTGCTTACAACACCGTATTACCTTCTTCTGGCAAAGTACTCACAGGTGGAGTCGATGCCAATGCCTTGGAACGCCCCAAGCGATTTTTTGGAGCAGCACGCAATATCGAAGAAGGAGGCAGTTTGACCATCATCTCCACAGCACTGATTGACACTGGTAGCACTATGGATAAAGTCATCTATGAAGAATTCAAAGGCACAGGCAATAATGAAATCACCCTTGAGCGAGACTTGGCAGAAAAACGCATCTTTCCTGCCATGAACATCAAAAAATCTGGCACTCGTCGAGAAGAGCGTCTGATTGATGAAGACACCTTACGCAAGGTATGGATTTTACGCAAAGTACTCCAACCCATGGATGAGAGTCAAGCCACCGAGTTTTTACTTGATCGACTAAAAGAAGCCAAAACCAATGATGAATTTTTTGACCAAATGAAACGCAAATCACAAAATTAGCATCATTGACATTTTTGCACACGATAAAAAAGTAAACCCCCAACCAAATCAATTTGATTGGGGGTTTTAAGTATTGATTTGAGCATTGGCTACCCAAAAATAACATGAAAACCCATGGGTTGCATTGTGAGCCAAATCGCTTCTTGTCCCACCAACATTTGTCTTAGTCCATGCACCCTTTATGCGTCTTCACGGCGACCCAATTTTTCACGGATACGAGCAGACTTACCAGAACGCTCACGCAAATAGTATAGTTTGGCACGACGCACATCACCACGACGCTTAACAGTAATGCTGTCAATCAAAGGGGAATGTAATTGAAACGCACGCTCCACACCCACACCACTAGAGATTTTACGCACGGTAAAGGCAGAGTTAAGACCACGATTACGCTTGGCAATGACCACACCTTCATACGCCTGTAGACGTTGACGTTCACCTTCACGCACCCAAATATTAACCGATACCGTATCACCAGGGGCAAAGCTTGGATGCTCACGTAACTGAGAGTTTTCAACTGATTGAACTAAGGGATGTTTGTTGCTCATGGCACTGATTCCTTATGATAAGGTGATAGAGGCTCATCGCTTATCACCTGTTTTTTATGGCAATCATCTTCTACTAAAGCAAAAAATGACAAAAAATAATAACCCATGGTAAAGTAAACCACCACAAGGCTAAAATAAAAACTAAAAATATTGGCTTAAATTGATATTCACTTGACATACTCCCACCACCAAACCATAGCGGTTATGGTAGGGGGAATTCTTGCGACCCATAACAACTAACTTAGATTGAGTTGTTACCTTTCGCCATGCCACCATCGCTGAATAGTATCGGCATGAGGGAACTCTTTACACAGCACTAAGTCCTAGTGCATCAGCTAATGCTTGCTTTTTATGGTTCTTTACCATGTTTTTTACACCTAAATATTCAATCACATGACTGGTAGCTTGGTTTTCGCAAATCAGTTTATGCGTGACTTTATGGTGTAAGTCTAAACGCCCGTTGCGTACTTTTTTATGAATACGAGCAACGGCTAATTTTTTGAAATATGAGTATAATTTAGCATTGTTTTTATTTGTGTCTATGACATCAAAAAACAACAACGCCTTGACTAGGTCGCCTGTGCTTACATCTCCACCTAAATCAAAGATTATAGGTGGAGAATGACGCACGATGAGTTAAATTTGGCACTTAAAAGCAAAATAACAACCGATAAATTCACTTATCAACTTATCAATTAATTGTCCACAAGCCAGTTTTTCTGCTGAGCATTAGGGATAAACTGTTCCCACAAATCTGCTCGCAACTGCTGTGTTCGCTTGACCTGCTGTACAAATCGCCATTTAGCAATATTGGCATGATGCCCAGATAACAACACGGCTGGCACTGTGAGTCCTTCAAAATCCAATGGCTTGGTGTATTGGGGGTAATCAAGTAGCCCATCAACAAATGAATCCTGCTGTGCAGACAGCTCATCACCCATCACATTGGGCAAACGGCGAATGAGACTGTCCATCAATACCATTGCTGGCAACTCACCACCACTTAGCACATAATCACCGATGGATATTTGTTTGTCAACGTACCGCTCAAGTAACCGCTCATCTACGCCATCATAACGACCACACAACACAATCATGCCATCTAATGGAGCAAACGACCGAACCACACTTTCATCAAGTGTCTGCCCTTGTGGCGACATATACACCACAGGACAATGATGAGCATCAACTTGACAACCATACTCACTTGCTAATGACTTAGCATACATGATGGCTTTTGCCAATGGCTCTGCCATTAATACCATGCCAGCACCGCCGCCATAAGGTCGTTCATCAATGCGTCGGTAATTGTCTTGGGTAAAGTCTCTGGGATTAATGTACTCCACCACCGCTTGCTTATTATGTATGGCACGGGCGGTAATGCCAAAATTACTCAAGGCAGTGAACATCTCTGGCATGATGCTAATCACGGCAAAAAACATGCAATCTTACCTAACTGACTCAACGGCATTAATTTTAGCAAGCATGGCATCAATTTGAGCGACTTTTGGTAACATCAATAATCAGCTTGCCAATCCACCGTTACCACGGCTTCATCTTGATTGACTTTAAGAACGGTTTGCTGATGCCAAGGGATTAATCGCTGTTCACCATCAATGCTATTGGCTGTGGCAGCCACAACCATGACATCATGAGCGCCTGTCTCCATAAGCTGGTCAATGCGACCAAGGTTTTCCCCTTGTGTATTGATCACACTTAACCCCACCAACTCTGACCAATAGTACTCATCTGCTTCAGGCTTAGGCAAGGCATCAGAAGATACCCAAATGCTCACACCGTGCATGGTCTCAGCGACGTTACGGTCTGGCACTTCATCAAACTGAGCGACAATACCAGAGCCTTGCTGTCGCCAGTTAACAACCGTCAGGGGTTTAAATCCTGTGGCTGTCTTTATCCACCAAGGGGACATGGCAAAGATATCACCACGTTCATCAGTCAGACTATGTACCCATAACCAACCTTTAATGCCATACGGCTTTTTTAATTGCCCAATTTTTATCAGCTTGTCTACTGGTGGCACAGAACTACTATCTAAGACTTTGTTTGTCTTGGCATTGCTTGCCAGCACAGACACAATGTCTGTAACGTCTGTAACGTCTGTGTCCATAACGTCTGTATTGTCAAAAAAATGAGCCATGTCAATCTTTGCTGGTATGTTTTGTTAACTTGCTTTTGCTAACTTGCTTTTGTTAACTGAGCATCAAGGCTTAGGCAGTTGTTGCTTGTAGCTTTTTAAATTCTTTTGCCAAAGACTTAACACGGTCAGATGGCTGAGCCCCTTTTTCAATCCAAGCGTTATACGCTTCCATATTTAGGCGAACGCCTTCTTCTGACTCTTTTGCCAATGGGTTAAAAAAGCCAATGTTTTCAATGTAACGACCGTCACGGGCACGACGTTGATCAGCAACAACCACTTGATAAAATGGGCGTTTTTTGGCACCGCCCCGTGCTAAACGAATAACAACCATGTAAACTCTCTCTTTCGCAAGTAGACCAAAAAGGGCATAATCTTAGCATAATTGTTGTTAAAAGAAAACCAGTATTTCACTGTATTTTTGCTGACGATGTTTTTGTTTGGCTGACCATCAATACGTTGCTGACTATCCATGTGTTTATTTTCCATGTGTTTATTTCCCATGTGTTTACTTATGGTGCATGGTGCGATTTACTGACAATATGATTGATTGGTAAGATTATTTTTTGTTGTTATCTTTTTAGGGTTTTTGCTGGCTTATGAAAAAAAACACCTCATTACCAACGATGCTCATCAAATTACGTCATTTGCTTCATTCCAACACTTGGCAAACCACATGGATGGTGATGGCAATGGTTACGGTGAGTGTGTGTCTGACGCTGTGGTTTTTTTGGCGTAGCTTTTATTTACCAGAAATCAAAAGCCACGCTCGTTATTTGGCAACTGAATTGATGTTGGTTGAAAAAATTCTTCATACTGATGAATGGCAATTAAATGAATCACAAAAAAAACAGCTGTTATCATCCATACATTTAATTTATGTTGATCAAGACACTGATTTTCCTGATGTGACAGAAAAGCTTGTGGTCAGCCATCTGACAGAATTGATGGAGCAAGAAATCACCGCCCAACTTGGTCGCCCTGTACAGGTGTATTTTAAATTTAAGCCCACTGCCATGCTGTGGATACAAGACCATCGTTATCCAGAATATTGGATGCGTGAATCGGTCATTCATTATTCACAATATAGCCCCACGTTGATGTTGATGTTTTTGTTGGGCATTCCCATATTTGCTTTGGTTACCATTTTGTTGTTGGTGCGACAACTCAATCGTCCATTACGTAGATTGCAAAAAGTGGCCAACAACTATATTCAGCTTGGACAAGCGACCACCCTACCCACCGCTAAAGGCTCAAGCGAGATTCGCCAAGTCAATATGGCGTTTAACCGTTTATTTACCACATTAAGCCAAACACAAAAAGAGCGAAACATCATGTTGGCGGGCATTTCACATGATTTGCGTACGCCATTAACCCGCATGCGTCTGACAGCTGAGATGTTGCCTGATGAGTTTTTAAAAGAAGGGTTGGTGTATGACATTGAAGATATGGACGCTATTTTAGAGCAGTTTATTAGCTTTATGAAAGATGGCTCAGATGAGCCAATGCGTCTGACCGATTTGTCGGTGATTATCAATGAAATTATTGTGCAGTTCGCTCCTTTAGACATTCGCCATACCAGTAAGCCGTTGCCATTGGTGGCATTGCGTCCGTTGTCCATCAAGCGATTGGTTGTTAATTTGGTGAATAATGCCACTCGCTATGGCACACCACCCATTGAGATTGATACCCACATTATTCGTCATGATGCCAACTTGGCAGATGCGTTATTTGCCATGACAATAATCCCTAACCAAGCCTCTGTATTGACCACAGACTTGACAGATGCAATGGTGATTAATCAAACTGCTGAGCATGATACGTTGGTGATTTGTGTTCATGACCATGGTCAAGGTGTTGCTGATGACCAATTAGCAAGGATTATGCAACCGTTTGAACGGGGGGAGACTGCTCGCACCACGCAAGGCAGTGGGTTGGGATTGGCGATTGTCAATCGCATTGCTAAGTTACACCAAGGACATGTACACGCACAAAATCACCCTGATGGGGGCTTGATGGTGTGCGTGTTAATTCCGTTGTTATCGCAAGGGGTTGAGTGATTAAAATGGCTTTGGTTAAGATGGTTTTGGTTAAGATGGCTTTGGTTCAAAAAATAATGATTAAGGTGGTATTGGCTTAAGGCAAAACATACCTTACGGGATTTTAGGGGTCATTTTTTTGTACCTATGACAGGGGGTGCTTGAATGGATGTGTTTTCAAAACTGATGGGCTTGCTTAATTGAGCTTGATGTTCAGACACATCAGCAGCATGACTTGGTTCATACACAAAACCAAAATACCCCAACAGAGCCACATTGGCTATCACCAACAGACCAAAAATGTATGGCATCGCCACACTCCTTTATTAATGAACATCAATATGAATGAAAAATGAATAAAAATCGGTAAAAATGATGTGCCAAACGCCTATCCATCATTGCCCATGATATCGATAAATGCTGTTAAAGACAAACCTTATGTCGGATTAATCAACCTTTTTATAGATAAAATCAGATTTTATATATTTTTTAACCACTATTATATATCTTTTAACCGTTATATTGTTTAACCGTTATTTATCAACCATCACTTTGTGTCTGTGATGATTTTTTTGGCACTGACTTCTTGTGTGAGTTCATCAGCTGCAATGGTTTGGTTTAACTGCTTTACTGGCCATGTCATGGTAAATTTCGCACCACCAAGCTCAGGGCTTTCATTAACCGAGATTTCTCCATTAAACCAAAAAGCAATGCGAGAGACAATGGATAACCCTAATCCATAACCACCCGATGCTCTTGTACGGCTGTCGTCAAGACGGGAAAATGGGATAAATACCTTATCACGGTCAGCTTCAGGAATGCCTTGTCCATCATCTTCAACGGTTACATAAGCCCTGCCTTTTGCGACTCCTGCTGACACTTTAATTTTACCATTGGCGTAACGTAAAGCATTGCCCGCCAAATTTTGCACCACTCGATGTAAATATCGACGGTCTGCCATGGCTCGTGCTTTGGCATGACTAACCTCAGAGATAACTTCAATCGGTTTACCCAGTGCATTGGTTTCTTTGACAATCTGAGTGATTAGCTCTGACAAATTCACCATCTCCCAATCCAGCTTTGGCGACCCTTCTTCTAGCTTGGCATAGGTCAATATTTCATCAATCAGGCCATTTAATGCTTCGATGTCTTTGTCAATATAATCACGTTGCATTTCTCTGGATTCAGCATCATCAGTATCTGCCAGCATGTCCACCGCAAAACGAATGCGTGCAACAGGCGTACGCAACTCATGCGACACTGCTCGAGTAAGCTCTCTTTGTGATTCAATCAACCTTTTGATATGCTCAACCATCGAGTTAAAAGTTGCAGACAATCGAGAAATTTCATCTTGCCCCACCACTTCAACACGAGTGTTCAATTTTCCCTTAGTCACGTTATTTAGACCAACTTGCACCAACTGCAACTTACGTTCTAATGGGAAAATCAACGCATACACACCAAGACTGATCAAAAACATGCTGATTAAAATCACACTGATGATTAAATTTAAAGGGTACCAATTAAACAGCTGTATAGGACCCACATGAATGACCGTATCGCTGATTTCTGTGGGCACTAAGATGATAAAAGCAGAGTTTTCGACACTGGCACTGTCACGAAAACGCACCACCACTTCACTACGGCGTAATCTCACTCGCTGGTCAGCATCGACATCAACATCATTGATATTGGCGAATTGTATTGGAAAGCCAAACTGGTTTGAAATGGTGGCAAGACGTTCTGTTTTTTCTTCCAAAGTGCGAAAATTGGACAAATCATCAAGCAAAAAAATTGCCAACGCACGCACTTGTTGCTCAGATACTTGTTTGATTTTAACCGTAACAACATTATTTTCTCCGGGGATACGATAATAAACATACGTCTCTTGCCTACCGCCTGATGTGCGTACCACACTTTTTTGCTTATTAAGCTTTTTAAGTTCAGTAGATGCAAAATCTATCTTGTCCATCTCAATCACACGAAAAGTTTCACCAAATAAATTACTGGCATCAGACAACCAATGCTGGCGTTCTATTGGGTCAGGATGGTGAGCGATTCCCTCTGCCACCACATAAAAAGCCCCAGTTGCCATACGTTCGCTATAGCTACCGACACGCTCTTTATTAATCGTGGTCATCAGTATTTGAGCAAATACCACCACCACCAAACACACCAATAATAACCCAGCATAAATCCGCAAAAATATGCTGTGCTTTAACGTGGAATAGATTTGCATGCGTTTTTACTCTATCTAATTGACTTTATCTAAAACCGTATCAGGAATTTTTATGCTGGTATGTCGTGATGATATGACAATGTCTTCAGCAAATTATGATACCAAATCTCAAAATTTTTGTAACATGACAACACAAAAAAAATGCCAGTATGAAACTGACATTTTTTAACAATCTATTTTTAAGTCATTTATTGATTAATATTGTTGGTTAATGCTTCAAATCATTGCTTAATGTTTAAAAGCTAATTAATGTGTCAAAAACATTCAACATACCACAAATCAACTGCTTTCTTTAACAAACAAATATCCTTTTGAACGCACAGTTTTGATGCGTTTAGGATTTTCTGGGTCATCGCCAATTTTGGGGCGGATACGAGAGATACGCACATCAATAGAACGGTCTTGTCCATCGTACTCGATGCCTCGCAACCGCTCAAAGATGTCCTCACGAGACAAGATGCGACCAGCGTTTGATGCCAATAACCACAACAAGTCATATTCAGCACTGGTAAAATCCACCAATTCATCGTTTAAGCTGACCGAGCGACCGCCATTATCAATCACCAATTCACCAAATTCAAGGCGTTGTGGTGCTTCTTCTGACGGCGTATTTTCTGTACGGCGTAACAACGCACGAATGCGAGCTAATAGCACTCGTGGCTGAGCAGGTTTGGCAACATAGTCATCTGCACCCATCTCCAAGCCTAACACCTGATCCATGTCATCAGTACGAGCAGTCAGCATTAAAATGGGATTAGAATAGTGTGGTCGTACTTCACGGCAGACAGTCAGACCATCACTACCTGGCAACATCACATCCAACACCACCAAATCTGGTTGCTCATTGATGATGCGTCTGATTGCTTTATTGCCATCCATCTCAATGGCAACTTCTAAGCCATTTTTACGCAGATAATCTAACGTCAACATTGCCAGACGTTCGTCATCTTCAACAATCAAAATCCTTGGGGCATTGTCTTCTTCTACTTGTGACATGTTAATTCCTTTACTAATCTAAGAACCTGTCTTGTTTTATATCGTGGTGTATTTTATATCATGGTGTGTCGTTTATCACATCAGCCATCATAATCAGCGACACAAAATACCATAAAACTTTAAGCCAATCGCTAATCTTATTTTTTTAAGTACGGTTAGGCACGGTTTTTGTATTTACGAATGGTCTGTAGTTGTGCCACTGATTCAGCAAGTGATGCCAAGGCAGCATTGGTTTGAATGCTGTCATTTTGATTTGCCAGTTGTTGCTCAGCTTCACGGCGAGCTTCTGCAATCTTAGCTTCATCTAAATTGGTTGCTCTAAGTGCTGTGTCTGCCAATACGGTCACCACTTTAGGTTGCACTTCTAACACGCCACCAGAGACATAAATAATTTCATCTTCACCTGTGGCGGTTTTGACCTGCATGGGGCCTGGCTTTAACAAAGTAATCAATGGCGTATGCCCAGCCATGATGCCAAGCTCACCTTCCGTGCCAGTGGCAATCAACATGCTGATGTCTCCTTCAAATAAAGACTCACGAGCACTTACGACACGACATTGAAAGGTTGCCATGATTTACTCCTAACTTATTTCACTAAATGATGCTTTGGCTGATATGCTGTTGCTTATGATGCTTTCGCTTGTAGTTGCTCAGCTTTCGCCACCACTTCATCAATGCCACCAACCATATAGAATGCTTGCTCTGGTAGGTCATCATACTCACCATTGATGATTGCTTTAAATCCAGCAATGGTATCACGCAATGCCACATATTTACCTGGAGCACCCGTGAACACTTCTGCCACATGGAAAGGCTGTGACAAAAAGCGTTGGATTTTACGGGCACGATAAACCACCAGTTTATCTTCTTCTGATAGCTCGTCCATACCCAAAATAGCGATGATGTCCTTAAGCTCTTTATAGCGTTGCAACACTTCTTGTACACCACGAGCCACATTATAATGCTCTTCACCAATGACTTGTGGGTCAAGCTGACGAGATGTTGAGTCAAGTGGGTCAACCGCAGGATAAATGCCTTGTGATGCAATGTCACGGCTTAATACCACGGTTGCATCTAAGTGAGCAAATGTGGTTGCTGGTGACGGATCAGTCAAGTCATCAGCAGGGACATAAACGGCTTGTACTGAAGTGATAGAGCCAGATTGCGTTGAAGTAATACGCTCTTGTAATATGCCCATCTCTTCTGCCAATGTTGGCTGATAACCCACCGCTGAAGGCATGCGCCCAAGCAATGCTGAAACTTCTGTACCAGCTAGGGTATAGCGATAAATGTTGTCAACGAATAACAGAACATCACGACCTTTACCAGTTTTAGGGTCTTTTTGGTCACGGAAATATTCCGCCATGGTCAAACCTGTCAATGCCACACGCAAACGGTTACCTGGTGGCTCATTCATCTGACCGTAGACCATCGCAACTTTTGATTTGCTAAAATCTTCTGTATTCACCACACCTGCTTCTTGCATCTCATGATAAAAGTCATTACCCTCACGAGTACGCTCACCCACACCAGCAAACACAGACAAACCAGAATGCTTTAAAGCGATGTTGTTAATCAGCTCCATCATATTAACGGTCTTACCAACACCTGCACCACCAAACAAACCCACTTTACCACCCTTAGCAAAAGGACATAGCAAGTCAATCACTTTAATGCCCGTTTCTAACAGCTCTGTACTATTTGACTGCTCATCATAACTGGGTGCTTGACGGTGGATAGACCACGTCTCATCTGCATTGACCGCACCTTGCTCATCAATGGGGCGACCAAGCACATCCATGATACGACCCAAAGTCGCTGTTCCAACAGGCACAGAAATCGGCGCACCAGTATTACTCACAGATAGCCCTCGCTTCAACCCTTCGGTTGAACCCATGGCGATGGTACGCACAATACCATCACCAAGCTGTTGTTGAACTTCTAATGTGGTCTCTGTGCCATCAACTTTTAAAGCGTCATAAACTTGTGGTACGTTTTTTCTATCGAACTCGACATCAATCACTGCACCAATAATCTGTACTATTTGACCGCTACTCATTGCGTTCTCCTTGAAAATTTTATCAATCAATTATGAAACAGCAGCAGCACCACCGACGATTTCCGAAATTTCTCGGGTAATCGCAGCTTGACGCAGCTTGTTATATACCAATTGTAAGTCGTCTATTAAGTTACCAGCGTTATCTGTCGCTGCTTTCATTGCCACCATGCGTGCTGACTGTTCAGAAGCGATGTTTTCTAATACCGCCTGATAGACAATAGATTCAATATAACGGCTTAGTAAGCCATCTAGCAATGTCTGTACATCAGGCTCATAGATATAATCCCAACTATGCTCGGTCTGAATACCATCACTGGCAAAAGTGTCTTCTGATAAAGGCACCAGCTGACTGACAATCGGCTTTTGGGTCATGGCATTGATAAACTGATTATACACCACATATATACGGTCAAGCTTACCCTGATTAAAATCATCAAGCATCGCTTGTACTGGGGCATTTAACTGCTCAAACGTTGGACTATCACCATAATCTGTAATCGCTGATGTGACTTTGCCGCCAAAATTTTTAAAAAATGACACACCTTTTGAACCAATGACCGCAAACTCTACCGCAACCGATTGCTCTTGTTGTTTTTTGACATCTTGCATCAAGGCTTTGAACAGATTGATGTTTAATCCACCTGCCAAACCACGGTCAGAAGTAACCACAATATAACCCACCGTATTAACCGCTCTGTCAGACATGAACGGATGCTTATGGTCGCTTGATGCTTTTACCAAGTGAGAAATGACCCGACGCATACTCTCAGCATAGGGACGACCCGTCTCCATGCGGTCTTGAGCTCGTTTCATTTTACTGGCGGCGACCATTTGCATGGCACGAGTGATTTTTTGTGTGCTTTTAATGCTCGTTACTTTTGCACGTATCTCTTTTAAACTTGCCATAGATATCTCAAAATAAATGGGTGATGTAAAAAAGTTAACCGTTTCGATTCATCACTGATAACTTTATTAAGTAGCAAAACAAAATCATCTTATGTCATCTTATATTAAACTTTGTGGCATGTTTTATCTCAGTGCCATGCAAATAAAAAGATGATGATTTAAAATTATTTCATTGCTTGGGTTTTTGTTTTATATTATCTCTATTAATACTGTTGGCTATCACTCTGATAACGACCATTCTGATAATTAAGGCATTGAGATGGTCCAATGCCTTAAACTCATTTTTCCAGCTTATTGCATTTTTTTAGCTTATTGAACAGCACAAGATTAGTAACTTAACTTAGTAACTTAGTAACTGTGGTTTTGCTTAAAGGCATCTAAACTTTCTTTAAACTTATTGGCTATTTCATCATTATAATTGGCAGTGTCATTGATTTCTTGCATGAATTGTGCATGCTCATCATTCATATATCGCAAATAAGCGGTTTCAAAGGCACCAATTTTATCTACTGGCACATCCGCCAAATAACCCTCATTAGAAGCGAATATGACCGCTGATTGATCTGCAATCGACATTGGGTTATATTGCTTTTGCTTCATCAGTTCGGTAACACGCTCACCATGATCTAACTGTTGGCGAGTGGCATCATCAAGGTCAGATGCAAACTGAGCAAACGCTGCCAATTCACGATACTGTGCCAAGGCAGTACGGATACCACCTGATAATTTCTTAATGATTTTGGTTTGTGCCGCACCACCCACACGAGATACTGAAATACCTGCGTTTACCGCTGGGCGAATACCTGAGTTAAATAGGTTGGATTCTAAGAAAATCTGACCATCAGTAATCGAAATCACGTTGGTTGGCACGAAAGCAGACACATCACCTGCCTGTGTCTCAATGATGGGTAAGGCAGTTAATGAACCTGTCTGACCTTTGACTTCACCATGAGTAAACTCTTCAACATAATCAGCATTGACACGAGCGGCCCGCTCAAGTAAGCGTGAATGCAAGTAGAACACATCACCTGGATAGGCTTCACGCCCTGGTGGACGGCGAAGCAACAAGGAGATTTGGCGATATGCCACGGCTTGTTTTGATAAATCATCATAAACAATCAAGGCATCTTCACCACGATCACGAAAATACTCGCCCATGGTACAACCAGAATATGGTGCTAGATATTGCAACGCAGCTGGCTCAGAAGCAGATGCAACCACCACGGTGGTATAAGCCAATGCCCCAGTCTCTTCTAATTTACGCACAACATTGGCAATGGTTGAGCGTTTTTGCCCAATTGCCACATACACACATTTGATGTTAGAGTTCTTTTGAGCGATGATGGCATCAATGGCAAGTGCGGTTTTACCCGTTTGACGGTCACCGATGATAAGCTCACGCTGACCACGTCCGATGGGTATCATGGTATCAACCGCTTTATAACCAGTCATCACAGGTTGGTCAACTGATTGACGAGCAATAACACCAGGGGCAATTTTTTCTACTTTATCAGTGAGTTTGGCATTAATGGGGCCTTTACCATCGATTGGGTTACCCAACGCATCAACCACACGACCAAGCAACTCTGGTCCAACAGGAACTTCAAGAATACGACCTGTACAGTAGGCTTTTTGACCTTCTTGTAGGCGCAGATAATCACCCAACACCACCGCACCGACAGAGTCTTGCTCAAGGTTGAGAGCCATGCCATAAATATCGCCTTCAAACTCAATCATCTCGCCATACATGGCATCTTCAAGACCATGAATTTGCACGATACCATCAGATACGCTGACAATTGTGCCTTCATTTTTTGCAGTTGTGCCTGCGTCAAGGTCTTGAATTCTCTGCTTAATCAGATTGCTGATTTCCGCTGGATTCAACTGTTGCATTGCCTTGTTTCCTTAAATGATGATAACCAAATGGTGATAACCGTTGCCAAGCCCTATCGACTCAAGCCATATCAATAAACATATCGACCAAGCTAAGCTATGCGGTTAATTGTGTTCTTAACTGTTTTAATTTACCACGAACCGAATCATCGACCAACTTATCACCCACTTTAATGGTTGCCCCTGCAATCAGGCTTGGGTCAACTGCCTCGTGCATGATGATGGTTGCATTCATCGATGTTGCAAGTCGTGCTTGCACCAAGGCTCTTTGAATGTCTGTCAATGGATACGCAGTGGTGATATAAGCATCAATATGTTTGAGTGCTTTTGCTTTTTGGGTACGAAAATGAGTTAAAATCACTGGCATCAAACCCAAACGGCGTTGCTCGGATAATTGATACACAAAGTTTTTGATGTTGTTTGAAACAGAAGGGGCATTTTGTAACAACTTACCAAGCAAACTTTGCAACCAGCTTTCATCTGTGCTTTTAATTTGTTGGTCATATAAATCAAGAAGCACATCTGCTTTTTGCTGACTCGAAATGGCAGGATTGTCTAACATGGTCGCAAACTGTGGATCTGTTACTATGTGCCCTGCCAACACTAAGAACTGCTCCCATTGCTCAACGACCCCATGCTCATTGGCATAATCGAATGCCGCTTTGGCATAAGGTCTTGCTAACGTTGATAATTCTGCCATGATTTCCTCATCGTCTGCATGGTTGCATTTTACTATTTGTCAGTGACTTACTATTTATCAGTGACTTATCTTATCAGTAACTTATAACTTGGCTGCCAGTTGGTCAAGCATGGTGGCATGCTTTTGTTTGTCAATTTCTGCTTGCAGAATTTTTTCAGCACCCATGACTGCCAAATCTGCCACTTGTTTTCTTAGAGCATCACGGGCTTGATTAATCTCTTGATCAATGGCACTTTGTGCTTGTTGGCGGATACGATCGCTTTCTTGTTGAGCTTGCAATTTAGCATCTTCAATCATTTGATTGGCACTTTTATTGGCTTGCTCAATTAAAGCCGCTGCTTTGGCTTTGGCTTGACCTAACTCTTGCTCAACATTTTGTTCGGCAGAAGCCAATTCAGCTTTGGCTTTTTCGGCTGCATTAAGACCATCGGCGATTTTTTTCTGACGCTCGTTGATGACGGCCATAAAAGGCGGCCACACAAATTTCATGCAGAAAATCACGAATATTGCAAACGCAATGGATTGACCGATTAGGGTTAAATTAATATTCACGTGATCACCTCATCGTTAATGTTATCAGTTGGTTGACCGCCAAGAGTAAGCGAAAGCCAAATTTTTAATATCGCACAACGTATCAACGGTCAATGCTTACGACTGATGAAAGCCATTAACCTGCTAGAGGATTAGCGAATAATAATAACATGGCAATACCCACACCAATCATCGGCACAGCATCAAGAAGACCTGCCACGATGAACATACGAGTTTGCAGTTGTGAGCCAAGCTCTGGCTGACGAGCCACACTCTCTAGGAATTTACCGCCCAAAAGAGCAAAGCCAATGCCAGTTGCCAATGCACCAGCACCGATTAGGATTGCTACTGCTAAAACCGTCTGACCGTTTAATGTCGCTAATACTGGATCCATTGATGTATCCTCATTTACCTATTGATGAAAAAATCTAACAAACGAATTAATGTTCAGTCTGTGATGCCAATGATAAATAGATTATCGTAAGCATCATAAAAATGAACGCCTGAAGGGTAATAACTAAAATATGGAAGATTGCCCATGGCACAGACAGTGTCCACTGTATCCAAAATGGCATTAAAGCAATCAAGATAAAGATAAGCTCACCTGCATACATGTTACCAAATAAACGCAAGCCTAACGATACGGGTTTTGCCAATAAAGTCACAAATTCTAAAATGAAGTTAACAGGAATTAAAACCAGTTTGGCGATGGGGTTATTGGCACTAAATGGGTGCATGGTCAGCTCAGCAATAAACCCACCAAATCCCTTTTCTTTAATACTATAGATGATGATTAACGCAAACACCGAAAACGACATGCCCAAAGTGATGTTAGGGTCGGTGCTAGGCACAATTTTCATGTACACATGATGTGGGTCATGCCCCATTGCTGCACCAATTTGTTGTGCCAAATAAGGGATATAATCCACAGGGATTAAATCCATCAAGTTCATCAAAAAAACCCACACAAAGATGGTCAATGACAGTGGGGCAATCATCTTAGATGTGCCGTTATAGGAGTCTTTAACATTATTATCAACAAAATCCACAATCAATTCAATAAAGGCCTGCAATTTACCTGGAACGCCTGATGTGGCTTTTTTGGCAACCATATAAAATAGGCCACAAAAAATTATTCCCAGTCCGATTGACCAAAGCATTGAATCCAAATGAATGGCAGTAAAGCCCATTTCTGAAGCTTCTTGAGCAGTTTCTGCCACTTTCCACCCTTGTTCTGGATGTCGTCCAAACGTCCAGTTGGTTAAGTGGTGAGAGATATAGTCTGAAGTGGTCATTTGTTCGGCTGCCATAAGGGTAACTTCTTATCTCAAATCAACTAAAATCACAATGTTAAAATCACAATGTTCGTCTGATGACTGTGTCAATATCATAAAATCAATATCATAAAGTTCGTAATGATATCCAGCTAAAGCCAATGTGCATTGCCATAAAACCGATAAACACTGCTAAGGCATTTAGGGGGGTTATGGTGATAAAAATCAGTGCAAAGCCCAGTAAGTAAATGGTCCATTTTGCCATTTCGCCCAAATACATATGATAAACGATGCGTTGGCGTGCCTGTGAGCCTGTGTGGCGAAAGGTAAAAATGGCAAATATCCAAGTACCCAAATAATTAAGTAACGCCCCAAGGGCAAAGCCTTTTGACCAAAGTAACACACCTGCCTGCTCTGACGATGCTTGTAATGGCTTAAGCATGCTTTCGCTCATCATGACCAAGATAATGGCAATAAACAACAGCCAACATTGGCGTTTTAATGCAATGATGATGTGTTTTTTGGAACATCGTTTGGCGACCTGAGATTTGGCGATTTGAGTCATCACCTTATCCTGCACACTCGTTTTTACATGGTCTTTTTGTCATGATATTGGCTTTTTACATTGGTTCTTATCACGACACTGGTTTTTGACGCTGTTTTTTGACATTCATTTTTTTGTCATACATTGTTAACCGAACCCATTATAGGTAGCTTAGTTACATTTGGCAAGTGTCTGTGTCTTTTTTTTATACTTTTGTGATGCTCATTTAACTGTTCTTTTTAACTTAACGGCTGCTCTTTTAGCTGCTCTTTTAACAGTTATGTCCTTTTAACACAGTCATTGATTCCTTTGGCAATATTTTCCCATGCTTGCAAGAAGTTTTGGCTGTCGCTCATGTCTTCAATATGCACGCTGTGGTGGACAGGTTTTAATTTGTTGATAACGCCATCTTGTGGCGTACTTTGGCTAAGTAGGCACATTTGTTCGTTGGGTCGATGTTCGTTTAGCCAAATGTATTGGCTGGCTTTGATGGGGATTTCATGGTCGGTGGTCAGTGTGCCTGCCAGTTGTAAATTTAGGGCATCTTCGATGTATTGAAACGCATCATGATACGCCCAATAATTGGCGATTTGTTCACCATGATAGCGTTTTGCCAAGTCGTCCATCTCTTTGGCAAATTTTATGGCATTGGCTTGAAACTGTTCAGCGTATTGTGGGTTGGCTTGGCTGTGGGTGGATACCAGTACTTGTACAATGGCTTTGGCGTTGTTTGGGTCAAGCCAAATGTGCGGATCTTGTGTTGTGCCAATGTCTTTTGCTTGAACATCACGCAAGTTATGATGTACAAAGGCAGATGGCATGTCTAATAAAGAAATGGCTTTATCGCTATTTTTTAAGGTATTGGTTAGATTATGTTCAAGAGCATCGCCAAACCACACCACATATTGACTGTCTTGCACGGTTTTTTTATCTTCAGGGGTTAAACTGCCATGATGTCCGATGTTGCCTGGTTTAAGGAGCATGGTGGCTTGTACAGGTGTGCCTTCAGTAACGGCATTGCTTAACAAATAAAGCGGATAGTTACTGACTGTTACCAATGCCAAATCAGCAGGCTGAGGTGGGGCTAAGACCACGTTACTGATGGGGTGGTCATGGTCATGATGGTGGTCATGCTCGCCATGGTCATGGTCATGGTCATGATGGTGGTCATGATGATCATGACCATGACCATCATGGTTGTGGTTGTGCTGGTCGGTTTGGGTCTGCTCTGTTTGGGCTGTGGTGGTCTTTTGGCAACCTGTCAAAAACAGTCCGCTTGCCATTAAGATACTGGATAAGACAGCGCCAGACAAGGTAAGGTTAGAGTGGAATAAAGACATAGATGACCTTAATATTTTGGACATTTTGTTTTTTACATGAATAATCAGCAAATGGTCGATGGATAAGATAAATTGTTATACTATAACAGTTATATTAGAATAGCATTTTCGGTTATACTGTTTCAATCATTAATTTTTTTAGTCATTCATTTTTTTAGTCATTCTCTGATGGCTTAACGGCATACTATGAATTCACCCCCTTCTTCATCTGTCCATACTGATACCGCCACCGATGTCATGTCTGATATGGCTCATAACTGTTTATCGGTGAGTGTGGCGACAGATTTTGATGTTAAACAAAAAATAGCAGAAGCCAAAGAGTCCTGCCAACAGCAGGGTTTACGCTTCACTGCCCAACGTAAGCAGATATATCGCCATATCTTAGAAGCCACTACCCCACTTGGGGCATATGACATCTTGGCACTGATGCAACAGCAACACAACGAGTCCATGATGACGCAAAGTAAAAGTAAGAGTAAAAAATCGGTTGCTCCGCCCACGGTGTATCGTGGCTTGGAGTTTTTGTTAAAGGCAGGATTCATTCATCAGCTTATCTCTATTAATGCTTTTGTGCCGTGCTGTCATCCAAGACAGCCACATTTGGCGGTGTTTTTGATGTGCAAGCAATGTGGGCGAGTACAAGAATATGGTCATGCGACGTTAAGAGCATTTATAGAACAGACCAAAGACGCTACTGGATTTTCGCCACATCGCAGTGTGTTTGAAATAAGTGGGTTGTGTCATCAATGTCATTGTTAACTTTATCAAATGTGGGTTATTCCGTTGGTAATTTGCCCCGTTTTTCAAAACAGAACCGTTTATCAACACAGCACTTAACGCAAGACTGGTTGGTCTTCGGTGTGAACATGAGCATTGATGAGTATGAAGTCATCAGCTTAATTGGTCCAAATGGGGCAGGTAAGTCAACCTTGGTTAAGCTCATTTTGGGTCTATTAACACCAACCACAGGACAGATTGATAAAGCATCAGGTTTACAACTTGGCTATGTGCCACAAAAATTCTCAGTAGAACAGATTTTACCTTTACGAGTTAAAGACCTGCTACAGCAAGCCAACAAAAACCGCTTAAACCAAAATCAACGTCAGCAGTTATTGACCGCTTTAACCATTACGCCTTTATTAACTCAGCAGTTAAGCCATTTATCTGGCGGTGAGATGCAGCGTGTGTTACTTGCCAGAGCGTTACTTGAAAAACCTGATTTATTGATACTTGATGAGCCGATGCAGGGGTTAGACCCAGAGACGGAAAGTGATTTGTATCAGTTTATTGACCATTTGCCTGATTTTTTGCGTTGTGCCATGTTGGTGGTGTCGCATGATTTGCATTGGGTGATGCAAGGCAGTCGTCATGTCATTTGTCTTAATAAGCACATCTGTTGCCAAGGACAACCTGCTGACATTGGCATGACTGATGAATTTAAACAGTTGTTTGGACATCAATATCAACAGCCTTATATCCATAAGCCACATCATTGTGAACATGACCCACAACATGACCTGCAAGATATGCTGGCAAAGAGCATGCTAATAACGGATAAGACGGATAAGACGGATAAAATGGTGGTCAAGTCATGATGACTCTGCTAAATACTTGGCTAAATATTTGGTTACCCATCATTGCACCTGCTTGGATAGCAGGCAGTATATTGGCATTATTATCTGCCCCATTGGGCTGTTTGGTGTTATGGCGACGCATGGCATTTTTTGCCGATGCTTTGGCACATGGTACGTTACTGGGGGTGGGATTGTCTTTGTGGTGGCAATTTCCCCCAAGCATTGGCATGATTGGGGTCAGTGCCTTAGTGGTGCTCATATTGACTTGGCTAGATGATGAACGTCTGCCTGAAGATGCCACATTGGCGGTGGTGGCGGTGAGTTTGCTGTCACTTGGGTTGGTGTTGTTAACCCAACTGACGCATCAACAGGCAAATGTGTTGGGTTATTTGTTTGGTAATTTATTGGAGACCGATTGGCAGGATTTGCCGTTATTGGCGGTTGGCATTGCGGTGGGCGTGGGGCTATTGATGGTGATTTGGCAGGCACAAATCAAACTTGCCACTCATCAGGCGTTGGCTCAACTACAAGGCATACAGCCAAAACGCCAGCGATTATTTTTTATGGGGGTGTTGGCAGGATTCTGTGCCCTTGCGTTGCCAGCAGTAGGCAGTTTGCTGATTAGTGGGCTGTTGGTATTGCCTGCGTTGACGGCTCGTTTGTGGTCATCTTCACCCAAAGGCATGTTAATTGGTGCTTGTGTCTTGGCTCAAGTGGCGGTAACGCTTGGGGTTTGGGGCAGTGTTTGGCTAAATTTACAGACGGGTTTGTCCATTGTGTTGGTATTGGCATTGGGATTCTTTGTCAGTTTTGTGGTTGCTAAAATTTACCAAAGTTAGGCTGACTGGCTGATTTGCTCAAAAATTCATATGACATGGCGTATCCATCAACTTTTTTTTGGAATATTTGCCATTTTTTTTGCTAAAATTGTCTCATTGCTTTTTTTGATTCTCTTTGGCTTTCTCCTTGTTCTTTTTGTTCTCTCGGATTTACCGTCATGAACCCCACCTATCCACCTACCTTTATTCGCCCATCACCTGTTCACCAACCCAATGCCGATGCTGTCAGCCAAGGTAAATATACCGATGCAACCTGTCATATTAACAGTTTAAATATCTTACATCTGACGGATTTACATTTATTTACTGATGAAGAGCATATCGAAAGCGTGGCAGTCAATCAAAGTTTTGAAAAATGTCTTACCCATGCCTTAACGGACGATGTGCGGTGTGATTTGATTTTGGTAACTGGTGATTTGGTCTCTGAAATGAACACCGCCATTTATGACCGTTTGTTTGCCAGATTGGCAATGACTGGCATTCCTTTTGCCTGCATTGCTGGTAATCATGATGTTACTGAAGAGATTGGGCATCATCTGCCTTTTGAGCAACGCACTTTTAAGTCTCATGCCCCTGATACAAGACTGCTTAATCAGCATGTCATTGAATCAGAACATTGGCAACTGCTGTTGATTGACTCTAGCGTGGCAGGCAAAGTTGGCGGACAAATCACCGCACAAACCGCATCATGGGTGGATAAGCAACTGACAAATAATCGTAAATATGCCCTACTTGCCCTGCATCATCACATCAATACGGTATATTCAGATTGGATTGATCAACAAATCAGCCAAGGGGCAGAAAACCTTTGGCAAATACTGGGCAAACATGCCCATCTTCGTTGTGTGCTTAGCGGGCATGTTCATCAAGATTTGGCACATTTACGTGATGGTATTTTGACGTTAAGCACACCAGCAACCTGCTATCAATTTAAAACATTTAGCCAAGATTTTGCTTATGATTCCAATCAATCGGCAGGCTATCGTTGGCTGTTTTTGCATGATGATGGACAGATTAGTAGCCGTGTACAGCGAGTTGGCTAAAGTTCACATTCACAATCTTATCTGCCAATAATATCTGTCAACAATGTCTGTCAACAATATCTGTCAATCCAGCACCCACCTTAATGCAGCACCCACCTTAATGCAATTCGACTTGTATTTTATGCAAATATCGGCTAGTATCGCCAGAATTTTTTGCCATTGGTTTTATTGGCATGTTGGTTTTATCAGTAAATTAACCGAACAGCCCAAAAGACACGGACAAAGAACATAACCAAAGCAATAAAACCAAAGCAATAAAACCAACTGGCATGTTCCTAACATCATGTTGACACTGCGTTAATGATATTTTGCCACCCCACATTCTCCCCACACACTGGACGATGGCTAGGAAAGTTAATATGGGACTTAATATAGGAAATTTAATATGAACTCAACCACTGCCCAAGATGTACAATTTTCTCCTTATCAACCCAGCGATGATGAAGAATACATGTCTGATAAGCAGTTGGCACACTTTCGCCAAATTCTGTTGAATTGGAAAAATCAACTCCTAGAAGAAGCAGAACGCACCAAAACTTATATCCATGACGAATCCAATGCCCTGCCTGACATCAATGACCGTGCCACACAAGAAGAAGAGTTTGCCTTGGCTTTGCGTACTCGTGACCGTGAGCGAAGACTGGTACATAAAATAGAAAAATCACTCAGTGAGATTGACAGCGGTGATTATGGTTTTTGTGAAACTTGTGGCGTTGAGATTGGTCTGCGTCGTTTAGAAGCTCGCCCCACTGCCACCCAATGTATTGATTGTAAATCTTTGTCAGAAATCAAAGAACGCCAAGCTTTAGGGCATGCTTAGTCATGTTTAGCCACCGTCTGTTTAATCACCATATGCTTAATCATTAAAGTGGTGTGTCATGACACGCCCCATAGGTCGCTTCGCTCCATCACCCACAGGGCGGCTGCATTTGGGGTCATTGACCACCGCTGTCGCCAGCTATTGTCATATCAAATCTTTGGGCGGTGACTGGCGACTGCGGATAGAAGATGTGGATACTCAGCGTTGTGAGCCTGCTCACAGTCAATATATTATTGATGACTTGTGCCGACTGGGCTTATTGCCTGACGGTAACATCATCTATCAATCAAAACGTGGAGACATTTACCAAGAGTATATTGACACCCACCTTGCCAAACTGGTGTATGCTTGTGACTGCTCACGCAAACAATTAAGTCAATATCAGCACCAACAACCAAACAGCACCCACCTGTATCCACGCTTATGCCTGCATCAATCATTAGATAAAACCCAGCACAAGCTACGCCTACAACTGCCTGATGTGTGCATGGGGTTTTTGGACGGTATTCAAGGCGTACAATGGCAAAACCCCCAACGCACTCAAGGCGATGTGGTCATCAAACGTGCCAATGGTCTATATAACTACATCTTAGCGGTGAGCATTGATGATGGACAACAAGGCATCAGCCATGTGATGCGTGGCTTAGATATTTTGCCAATGACCACTGCCCAAATCTCTATCATGCAATATGCCAATTTACCTGCGGTATCGCATTGGTATCACCTGCCCCTGTTGCACAACGACCAAGGGCAAAAACTCTCCAAACAAAACCTTGCCACCCCCATTGACACCCATGGCGATGACAAATGCCGACAGTTGCTGGCTCAAGCATTACACCTACTCAAACAACCCCCTGTAGAGATGGCAAAACCCAGCGACATGTTGAACCAAGCCATTGCTCAATGGGACAACACACCTTTGGTCAAAACCACTGTCTTAAAACCACTGTCTTAGCTGTATAACCTGCTTATCTTCAGTGTGTTATCATCAATATATGCCCATCATTCTAATGATGGTAAAAATTAAGGAATAAGATACAGTATCATCAAAGCAACCATCAGCCTTGCAAAGCTTGTTTAACCAATTGTGAAATGACTGCAGGGTCTGCCCGCCCTGTGGTTTTGGCTTTTAATGCCCCCATGACCCTGCCCATGTCTTGCATGCCTGTCGCCCCTTGCTCTGCAATCTCAGCATTGACCAACTGTGCCAATTCGTCATCACTCATCTGTTCAGGCATAAAACTTTGAATAACATCAAGCTCAAACTGTTCTTTTTGAGCCAAATCATCACGCCCATTATCGGTAAAGATTGCCAAGGACTCTTGGCGTTGTTTGATTTGCTTTTGCAGGATTTCTAACGTTTCATTGTCATCTAAGTCGGTTTGGCGGTCAATCTCAATCTGCTTGATGACCGCTTGTACGTTACGCAAGACTTTGACTTTCTCAAGCTCACGAGCTTTCATGGCGGTTTTGACGCTGTCAGTTAAGGTTTGTTTTAGGTTCGTCATGATTTTCTCCAATGTCATGATATTAATAAGATAAAAGACACAAAAAATTTTAGCATAAAAAAAACGCCACCTTAAGAGCAGCGTTTTTCATATCACAAGATAACAGTGTTTGTGATAAAGCGTGTGTCTTTACATCTTGTGGTGTCTTGTTTTTTGGTGTCTTATGTTTGATTGGTCATCAGTATTTGCGAGTGGTGCGGACAGACTCACGTTGCAGTTTCTTTTTGTAGCGTTTTACCGCAGCGGCTTTTTTACGTTTACGCTCTTGGGTTGGCTTTTCGTAAAATTCGTGTTTACGAACATCAGCCAAAACGCCCGCTTTTTCGCAAGCACGTTTAAAACGGCGAATGGCAACATCAATCGATTCGTTTTCTTTTACCTTAACTGAAGGCATGTAAGCTCCTTAAATAAGCATGAATAAGCATGAATAAGCATGAGACATTGGGGACATTGACTTGGCTGTTTTGTTAGCATTAGCCCACGATGGCAAATCGTCTTATCATATTGCCTTGTCTCGTATCGGTGGCATCAGCTCAAGTCAGAATAAATACAGCACGAAATTGAAACTTTACCAAAAAACAATGACGTTTGCAATGATTTTGCAATAAAATGATTTTGCAATAAAAAAAGTACGATGTCTTGATACAAATTGTTATATACTCAAAAATTGTTATATAATTAAAAACTGTTATACGCTTAGTAAGTGTTTATCAGTTTCACACACCCCATCAGCGTTTTGGCTTAGCTTATCTATTTTCAACGCTCATCTATTTTCAACAAAGAAAGTTTAAAGAAAGGAGTCTTTTATGAAATTTTTCACCCAATCTGCCATTGCCCTTGCCACTTTTGCGCTGACCACTGTTGCCATGGCGAATGACCCACTTACCGATACCCTGTGGCAAACATTTGATAACGGTAAACCCAAAGCCACCGTTCAAATTACCCAATCTGGCGATACTTTCTCTGGTAAAATCATTGATACCAACCGTGAAGAGGGTAAAAAATTCGTTGGCACAACCGTCTTTACAGGTTTAAAAGCTGATGGTAATGGCAAATACAGTGGCGGTAAAATCACTGATCCAGAAAATGGCAAAACCTACAAAATGTCTGCCACTCTCAAAGCAGATACCTTGGCGGTGCGTGGTCATTTAGGTCCATTCCATCGCACACAAAACTGGAAAAAGAAGTGAGGTTTTAGGACATATTTCTAATAACCGCATCTTTAATAACCGCACCCCTAATAATATTGCGTCAATAATATTGCGTCAGTTTTAACATTGCGTCAGTTTTAACATTGCGTCAGTTTTTAATCCAATGTTTAACCCAACGCCATATGATGCCCTTTTTTTATCTGATGCTAAGGAGAGCAATATGCTTATCGGCATTCCAAAAGAAATCAAAAATAACGAAAACCGTGTCGGTCTTACCCCAAGTGGCGTTCATGCGTTGGTCGCCTTTGGTCATACCGTAAGGGTTGAGACCAATGCAGGCAGTGGCTCACAGTTTGCTGATGCTGACTATGAAGCGGTCGGAGCAACCATCGTACCCAATGCTTCCATGGCATGGGATGTGGACATGGTCATTAAGGTCAAAGAACCGTTGCAAGCTGAGTATCCATTTTTTAAAGAAGGTTTGACGCTATTTACCTACCTACATTTGGCAGCAGAAGCCCAGTTAACCAAAGCTTTGGTAGATAATAAAGTTACAGGAATCGCTTATGAAACGGTACAGTTGGCAGATGGTTCATTGCCACTTTTGACCCCCATGAGTGAAGTGGCAGGGCGAATGAGCACACAAATCGGCGCTCAATTTTTACAAAAATTTTATGGCGGTAAAGGCATCTTACTTGGCGGTGTGCCAGGGGTACAAAAAGGCAAAGTTACCATCGTGGGCGGTGGGGTTGCTGGCACAGAAGCTGCCAAAATGGCGGTTGGTTTGGGTGCGGACGTAACCATCTTAGATTTAAACCCAAGACGCTTAAAACAGTTGTCTGAGCTGTTTGGCAACAGTGTTCATACCTTAATGTCCACCCCATTGAACCTTGCCCAATGTGTCAAGCAGAGCGATTTGGTCATCGGAGCGGTGCTTATCCCAGGGGCATCTGCTCCCAAGCTGGTTACCGATGCGATGATACAATCTATGCCAGCTGGTGGTGTGGTGGTGGACATTGCCATCGACCAAGGTGGCTGTTTTGAGACCACCGATCGCATCACCACCCACGATGACCCGACTTATACCAAGCATGGCATCATTCATTATGCCGTTGCTAACATGCCAGGGGCTGTGCCACGCACGTCCACCATGGCATTGTCTAACGCCACGTTGCCTTATGCCCTTGCTTTAGCAAACAAGGGTTATCGACAAGCCTGTCAAGACGACATTGCCTTGATGAAAGGCATCAATACGCTTGGCGGTGAAGTCACTTATCAAGCGGTGGCAGATGCGTTAGGATATGAATATGTGAATGTTAAAGAGTTGCTTTTGAGCCATTAACACCCATCGACACACACCCATCTAAAACGAAAACACACCTAAAACAAAAACAAAAGACACCACATAAAAAACCCAATGCCGTACGCATTGGGTTTTTTGTCATTGTATGAATCTGTCATCAAGTTAAATGACGGCAAATTACGGCGTTGTGGTTGAATTGTTTGAGTCATCACCACCTGATAAAGTGTCATTGTTATTGTCATTGTCAGTGGCGTGGTTGGTGTCGGTTGAATTTAAGTCCACTTCACGGTCAACCACCCCACTCACCACTTCTTTAACCGCATTACCAGCCACATGAATGGCATCATTCACTTTGGTGGTATCTGCAATGGAAGTTGAGCCAGATTCTCCATTGCCAATCACCGCAACAGACTTACCATCTGACATCACACCAAACTCAATGCGACGGTTACGAAAGCGACCTTGCTCAGTTGAATTATCAGCAATCGGCTCTTCTTGACCTGCACCGATGGTGGTTAGATGCTCAGCATTGACGCCTTTTGATATCAAATATTCTTTGACAGAAATTGCTCGACGTTCTGATAAGTCTTGATTATACGATGCTGGACCTTGTGTGTCAGTATGTCCTGTGATTTTTAGGTGAGCATCTGGTAGTTTTTGCAAAAGTTCAGCGGCTTTATCCAAGATAACTTTATTTTCTTCAGGGATAATGGCTTCGTCAACCGCAAAGTTAATGATTTGTAAGTTCAAAGCACGGATTAAGTCATTGATGTTTGGGGCAGCGGTTAAACGGTTTAAGGCAGCTTGTGAAGCGGTGATGCTTTGATTGACCGAATCGCCTATATTGAGGTCAGGCTCAGCTTCTACGATGAATGCTGGCAACAAAGCTTGTAATTGAGCAACCAGTTTATCACGAGCATCGGTATCTGGTGCATTGATACGGATGGTCTCACCTACGATGCTGATGCTGGCATTGGGTACACCTTTGACCACGCTTAAAATGTCAGTGAGTTTATCCCCAGCAGGCATGTGTGTGGCAAGATTTGAGTCAATATCAACCATCAGTTTGTCAGTTGCTGGTTGCCCAAAGACATTGGCAATGGCGGATTTGATGCTGTCAACAACACCTTGATCACCTGCGGTAACCGTGGCGGTATAGACATTTTCGCCTGTTTCATCGACGGACAGACGTAACACAGAAGGTGATTCATTCACCATCTCTTCAATAGGAACAACCGTTTGGGCAGATTGTTCGGTGGTGGTTGCCACAGGAGTGCTGGTTGTGGGTTCTTGACAACCTTTTAACAACGCCCATGCCAATCCACCCAAGATAATCAAGCCAATGATGGGCAGTAAAGCCTTCATAAAACTGCCAGATGGCTTTTTGGTTTTAACCAATGGGTCGGTTGAGATGGTTTCAGAAATGCGAGAATCAGCAGGCTCTGGTGTGACATGAGCGGGCGTTACGTGAGTAGTTGCTGTGCTGGTAGTACCGCCCAACAACCCTGCTGGTAACATCGCCAATGCCCAATTCGGAATATGATCGACAAACGCCGTATTATGATTGTCTTGACTGTGTTGTAAGCCACGCAGATAAGTTGGGACAGGCGTTTCTCCTGCCAACGCTTCTACTTCTTGCACCACCAAAGGTGAAGCGGCTGCCATCATTTGCTGTACGCTGTTAATCTCCAACCCATGATTGATTGCCAACTGCTCAGCCACATATTTTGGGTCGTCTGTGTTGTTCCAGACAATGGCATCAAGCCCCGCATTTTCTGCCACCAAATTTTCATCTAACAGCTTAGCGTACGTGTTGTCATCTGCTAAGCGTGCCAAAAAAATGGCATAGAATTGCTCAAGCATGGAAGTTTCACTGCTGGCTGTGGCATCAGACAATACAGCAGGGGTGATGGTGTTTGATAAATGGTTGATGATATTCATGCTAACTCCTTAATCATAAAAACAAGAATAATAAAAACAAGACAAAATCATAAAAACAAGACAACAATGAGTTAATGGGTGGTTGAATGGTTGATGGCTGGCTCAGCAACGATGGTTAAGTTCGCCAAATCATCTAACTCTTGAGTAGACATGCCACCATAACCATGGTTATTGTTCATAGGCTGGGAATTGCTAAGGGGATAAATCAAATCGCCACTATCCCCAGTGTTCATTTGGTCATTAGGCACAACATTCATATTTTGCATATTTTGGTTCATCTCTTGGTTCATCTCTTGGTTCATCTCTTGGTTCATTTCTTGGTTAAATGGCATGTCATTCATCATATCAGGTGTTTGGGTCATTTCTGCATCATCATTCATGCTTGGCATGTCTGTGATGTTGAGCGAACGCTGGTTAAGTGTTGGTATGTCTCGATACCAAGCCAAATCACCTTGAGTCTGATTATAAACAGCAAACTCAATACGACGATTACGAAAACGTCCTTGCTCAGTTTCGTTATCAGCAATTGGATATTGCTCACCCATGCCTTTGGTCATCAGCTTACTGGCATCGACACCTTTGGCGACCAAATACGCTTTGATTGCTGTTGCACGCTCTTGTGATAAAGCCACGTTGTGGGCATTATCAGCAGTGGCATCGGTATGCCCCATGATAAGCAAGCTTATGTTAGGCAGGTCTTTGATGATGTCGGCAGCTTTATCAAGCAGTGGCTTATTGACTTCAGGAATGATTGCTTTATCCACGTCAAAATTAATCACCTGCAAGCTCAATGCACGAGCCACATCAATGGGATCTGCATTGCTTGACAAACTTGCCAATGCAAGCCTTGATGCTTCTAGACTTTGATTGATTTGGGCTTGTGAATCTAAGGGTTTGGCAGCCAATACTTGAGCGTTATTTGCCAAGGCTTGTACGTCATTAACCAACTGTTGCAATGCGGTGGGATTGGGCGCATTTAACACAATTTGATTGTCCGAAAATTCTGCCGTAGCAAATGGCACATGTTTCATCATTGCTAAAATGCTTGCCACTCGCTCCATCGCAGGCAATTTGGTGTCATAGCTTGGCGACACATCAAAGAAACAACGGTTTGATGATAGGGTAAATACATTTTCCACCACCTTTATCAGCTCAGATTGGGTAACAGCATTGGCAACACCACCACGACACGCATACAGCTCACCTGATGCCCCAATGGTTACGGTGAAATTAGCAGGTAACAAAGTAACTGCCACAGGGGCAATGTTTGGCTGACTGTTGCTATTTGGTTGGGCAAGTGGTTTAGGGTCTTTTTGTAAGTAATGCAAGGCTGTCCAAGCCAATGTGCCAAGCAACACCAAAGCCAAAATGGGCAACAGTGCCTTGATAAAACTGCCTTGTGGACGCTTGTAGGCATGTGGCGACTGTGGGTATGTCTTTTGTTGATATGCCACTTCTGAGACAGGCTCTACTGTGGGCTTGGGCTTACTGACCATATTTGAGACAGCATTTGAAGCAACGTTTGAAGTGGTATTTGAAGTGATGTTTGAAGTGATGTTAGGGGCAACATTCCCCAAAAGATAAGACGGTAACACCATGTCCGCCCAAACAGGCAAATAAGGACGGATTTGTTGCACGTGTCCTTTTAGATAAGTGGCGACAGGATAGCCCCCTGCCAGCGATTTGATATGTCGATACGCATTTGGCGTAACGGCATCAAGACAATCATCAACCGTCATTTTATCAACATCATGGGCTTGTGCCAGTTCAGTGCTGATGATGTTACGTTCAGTGGCATTCCAAAGTTGAGCATAAACATCACCATCATTTGCCATCATGACTTGCTCAATTCGTGTGGCAGTTTTATCATCTGTCAACAATGTGGTCAACAACGCATAAAACCCATCTAACATATACGACAGCTCAGTGTCTGACAATGTTGTCTCTGGCTGAGCATGTTGTTCATTGAATAAGGTTGGCGTTACCGTCTGTCTTAGATGACCGACAATGTCTGTCATTGCATCTGTTGTCATATTATCCATTTATTAAAGATTATCCAGTTACTAAAGCCAATTAACCAAATTTCACATTAACCAAATTTCACAAAGTCAAAAAACCATCGTTAACAAACGTCATTGACGATTAATGACATAAGATACCCTAATTCTCAATAAATTTCGTTATGATACAGTAAGCAAACCGTCATAATACTGTTACCATGGTTGTAAAAATCAGCAAAAAACCACCAAAAAAAAGCCACCAAATTTGTCAGCATGCTTTTTTTAGAATTCTTTTTTGCTGATTGCCCTTAATTTTTAGGAGATTATGTGCCAAATCATACCACCATCATCATCATCGTTACCGTCATCGTCAGCCTGATGGCTTGGCAAAACCGTGCTTTATACAATCAGTTGATATTTAACCCCGTTTGGGTAAGCCAAGGGCAATGGCATCGCTTAGTCACTTATGGTTTAATCCATGCAGATGGCACGCATTTGTTATTTAATATGTTTACTTTGTATTTTTTTGGGCGTGCCATTGAGCAGTTTTATAACCAATATATGTCAGGTTTTGGGTTTGTGGTGTTTTATGGGCTTGCCATCATCGCTTCGATATTACCCAGTCACACCACCAATAAGGGAAAGCCAAATTATTTTAGCCTTGGTGCTTCTGGTGGGGTATCAGCGGTGCTGTTTGCGTATATTTTAATCAAACCTTGGAGCATGTTGTATCTGATGGCGATTATCCCAATCCCTGCCATCATATTTGCCGTCGCTTATGTGGCTTATGGCCTATATGCCAATCAAAAAGGCAATTCACGTATCAATCATTCTGCCCATTTGTGGGGCGGTGCGTTTGGGGTGGTTGCCACCATTGCCATCAATCCCAACATTATGTTGCACTTTTTTGATGAGTTAATGCACCCCAAATTTTAACATCAGGGTTTAAAATCGTGTTTTAAAATCGTGTTTTAAAATCGAAGTTTAACATCGTGTTTTAAAATCACAAGCTTAACATCAGATTTTAAGCTTGTGATGTGGTTGTTTTATTTTTTGTTATGGTCGGTGTTGATATCGGTATTTATATTTACAGTGTTTGCATTGATTTATCCAGCAGTTGGGTGATAATGTTGAATCATGTCGTCAGATGTTTTTTAAATGACAACAAGGCATCAAACCATCAGCAAAAGGAAGATAGGCATGGTTAAAATTCGAGAAGGCTTACCTTTGGTTGACGGACAGACAGCACTTGCTGACAGTGCCAGTTTGACCGCTCAATTTGTCTATGATTCTCGCCAACCTTTATTTCATGTATCTAAAAGTAACACACAGGTTGGGTCAAGCAAAACCGATGCTAATGGTCATCATAAGATGACGTTGTCGTCATTTCAGTGGTCGTTTATTGGCGATGGCAATCATGTTGTTAAGCAATGTACGTATCCCACTTTTTTAACCATGCTGTCTTCTTTGAATTTGCCATATGGGGCATCAGCCACAGGTGTTCACGGGCAAAATGCTCACGGGCAGGGCATTCACGAGCAGGGCATTCACGAGCAGGGCATTCACGGGCAGGGTGGCGATGACCATTTGCCAACCACTCATTTAAATACCGCTTCTATTGATATCCAAGCATGGTTGGATAAGGTGGCTCAACGCATTCATCAAGATAATCTGACTCAGTTACATGCCGCTTTGGAGCTGGTCAAAAAGGTGAATGCCGTCAGCCACAACCAACGTTCTGGTGTGTATGCCACAGGCATTGGCATGGCGGATATTTTAAGCTATTTATATCATGATGAGCGAGCGTTGGTCGCTGCCATGCTGTTTCGCAGTGTGCGTAAAGAGTTGCTTAGCCTGCAAGAAGTACAAGCGCATTTTGGTAAAGAAGTTTGCCAACTGGTACAAGACACCTTGGCGATGGGACAACTGACCGAAGCCATCGAAAATAACAAACGCCTAGAAGACCATTTTATCAACAACCACCGTGAACAGCTCACCAACATCTATAGCATGCTCATCGCTGTGACCAATGATGTGCGAGTGGTGCTGATAAAGCTTGCTGAGCGTACCTTTGCCATGCGAGAGTTATCATTTGCCAGTGAAGCCAGACAACAGCGTGTTTCTCGTGAAGTGATGAACATTTATGCCCCACTTGCCCACCGTTTGGGCATTGCTCAAATCAAATGGGAGCTTGAAGATTTGGCATTTCGCCACCTTGCACCAGAACGCTACAAACAAATCGCCAAACTGCTGGCAGAAAAACGCAGTGAGCGTGAAGATTATATCGAACAAGTGCGTAGACAACTGGTACAAGCCCTTGAGCAATCAGGCATTCAAGCCGATGTCAGTGGTCGAGTGAAGCACATTTATTCAATTTATCGCAAGATGAAACTCAAACAGCTGTCCTTTGACCAACTATATGACATTCGTGCCTTACGAGTGCTTGTCAATAGCAACAGTGAGTGTTATCACGTTTTGGGCTTGGTGCATGGACTATGGCGACACATTCCTGAGCAATTTGATGACTACATTACCAACCCAAAATCCAACGGCTATCGCTCACTGCATACCGCAGTGATTGCCAAGCATAAATCACTGGAAGTACAAATCCGCACCCACACCATGCACTATGAAGCTGAGCTTGGTATGTGTACCCATGTGACCTATAAAGAAGGGGGCAAAAATGATGCTTATCTCAATCAACGCATCAACTCATTACGACAACTGTTGACTACCAACAAAGACCACCCACAAGCCAATATCAATATCAACACAGTCACTGACAATGTGTCAGCACCATTCACCCTTGACAATCAACAGGACAACCACCAACCTGACAACCGCCAAATTGACAGTCATAACGCAGAAGAGCAACTGGCTGATTTTGAAGAATTCGAACGCATTTATGTGTTTAGCCGTGATGGTGACATCACCGAGTTACCCAAAGGAGCAACCGTTCTGGATTTTGCCTATTATGTGCATACACAAGTGGGCAATCATGCTCAAGCTGCTCGTGTCAATCAACGATATGTGCCACTGACTTATGAACTAAAAACAGGTGAACAGGTGGAAATTATTACCAAATCCAACCGTGAGCCTAACCGAGATTGGCTAGTACCCTCACTTGGCTATATTCATACCAACCGAGCCAGAAGCAAACTTAGACAATGGTTTAACAAACTTGACCGCAGTAAAAACATCGACATCGGTTGGCAGATACTCACCAAAGAGTTGGAGCGATTGTCCGTACATGCCAACAGTGTGAATCTTGCTGGTCATATCGAACATTTTCGAGTAAAAAGTTCAGAAGATATTTTGGTGGGTTTGGTAACAGGCGACATCAGCTTACATCAACTCACCAACCAAATTTTAAAACAGCTGGACTTAACGCCAGAGCAAGACCATCGGAATTTTAAACCCAGCATTCACCCAAAAGCGACTGGCAAGCTGGATGCTTATCAAATCTGCGTTGATGGATTAGACAACATCGATATTCATCTGGCAGGTTGCTGTCAAGCAGTCAGAGGTGAGCCCATCGCAGGATTCATTACCCAATCTCATGGTGTCAGTATCCATCACCGAGGCTGTCCTGAATACGCTCGCTTGATTGAACGTGAGCCTGAACGTCAAATAGATGCCACTTGGTACTCAGAACAAGGCAATTTGCAACCTGTAGAAATCTTTATCGAAGCTTACGACCGCCGTGGTCTGCTCAAAGACCTAACACAAGTCATTGATAAAGAAAACATCAACATTCGTAAAGTAGACAGCGTCAGCACCGATGAAGACATCGCTGAAATGCGTATTCATTTGGAAGTAACAGGATTGGCACAATTATCCAAACTACTTGCCAAGCTTGAGCAACAGCATGGCATTTTGCAAGCTTACCGTGCGGTTAAATAACAGCATGTTGTTAAACACATGTTGTTGTTAAATAACAGATAGCTTTTCACATTAACATTAACATCAAGCAATCCCCATCAATATGCCTGAATTACCTGAAGTTGAAACCACCAAAACCAGCTTAACCCCACTTATTGGCAGTAACGTTATCCGTCTGCAAGCATATCAACCAAAGCTTAGGTGGCAAATGCCAGCAGATTTATCACAGCTGACACAGCACCGTCTGACTGCCATTCATCGCCGTGCCAAATATTTATTATTAGACTTTAACGGACAACACCCACGTTCGCTGATTGTCCATTTAGGCATGTCAGGCAGTCTACAACAGCACCCACAAGGGTTTGATAAACGTAAACATGACCATCTTATCATCGACTTCATCAATACCAAAGGACAAATCACCCAACTGCATTACCATGACCCAAGGCGTTTTGGGGCAGTGTTATGGGCAAAAGATTATCAACATAAATTGCTTGACCATTTGGGTGTTGAGCCATTAAGTGATGACTTTACCGCTCAATATCTACACACGCACATTCATCGTCTTAACCACACTGATGATGGCACTCAAACAACCCAGCCAACACTCAAAACGCCCATAAAACGAGCGATTAAATCCGTCATTATGGAACAAACGCTGGTTGTTGGAGTGGGCAACATTTATGCAACCGAAAGCCTGTTTTTGGCAGGCATTCACCCTGCCACACCTGCTTATCTGCTGTCTTTAGCACAGCTTGAAACATTAGTAAGTCATATAAAAACCATCTTAGCCCAAGCCATCGCCAAAGGTGGCTCTAGTTTGCGTGATTTTACCGTTGCCAATGGAGTAACAGGTTATTTTCAACAGACACTGTTGGCTTATGGGCGTGAAAATCAACCCTGCCCCACTTGTGCCAAACCATTATCTAAGCAAAAAATCAACGGACGTGCCAGTGTGTACTGCTCAAACTGTCAGCCCCTTTATGGATAAATCACGGATAAATCACGGATAAATAACAAGTAAATAATGGGTAAATAACAGCGTGGCAATATCTTTAAATCATTGCCTATGACTCACTGCTGTCAATTTATTAAAAGATTGTTACTTTTCTGCTTGCCATGACTGGCATAACTTGGTTTAATAAAGGCAATCATTTGTAAGTTCCTATCATTGTCAATCTTATCATTGCAATTAGGAACACACCCTAAATACATTGTCAACCCATCACAAACACATCATAGGTATTTTATTTAAGGATAACACCATGTCAAAACGTACCTTTACTCGCATTGCAACTCACATCGCACTTTCCACAAGCTTAGTCACTGGCATGTTACTTAGCTCAGCATCTCAAGCTGCCATTGAAATCAATGAAAACGACTTTGGTCCTACCTATGAGTCCATGGTGGTGGATACTGTGGTAGGTAAGCCTTTGCAGTTGGTCACAGCAGTGGCAGGCACAGTCGCTTATGTGGCGAGTCTTCCCTTTTCTTTTGCTGGTAACAATCATCAACAAGCTCAGCAAAAACTGGTCAGCGAACCTTGGGAAGCAGCATTACAACGTTGCTTAGGTTGTACCGTTGCTGAAGACAAATACTACAAATCACAAGACAGCAATAACAACACTGTACGTCTTGTTGTTGACAAACCATCTGAAGTCATCATCAATACCAACGATACCGTGGTGGTGGTTGACTAAGGCATTAAAATCAACCACAAAAACCAACCGCATCAAAAAAGCCAACGTCATTTAACGCTGGCTTTTTTATTGATAAAACAACCCAATTAGCTGTCTTTTTTACGACCATGGCGTTTACGCTCATTTTCGCTCAGATAACGCTTACGGATACGCACCGATTCAGGTGTTACCTCAACCAACTCATCATCTTCAATAAACTCTAACGCCTGCTCAAGGCTAAACTTAATCGCAGGGGTTAAGATGATGTTTTCATCACTGCCAGACGCACGCACGTTGGTTAATTGCTTGGCTTTGGTTGGGTTAACCACCATGTCATCACCACGAGAGTTGATGCCAATAATCATTCCCTCATACACTTCCAAACCTGGCTCAGCAAACAGCTTGCCACGTTCTTGTAAGTTAAATAAAGCGTACCCCAAACAAGTGCCTGATGTCATTGATACCAGCACCCCATTAATACGACCACCCACATCACCCACTTTTTGAGTGCCATAATGTGAAAAGCTAGATGTCAAAATACCTGTACCTGATGTCATGGTCATAAATTCAGACCGAAAACCAATCAACCCACGAGCAGGCATCACCGCCTCGATACGCATTCGACCTTTGCCATCTAGCTCCATGTTGGTCATCTCACCTTTACGCAAACCGATTTGCTCCATCACCGAACCTTGATGCGCCTCTTCAATATCAAAAATGACATTTTCAAAAGGTTCTTGTTTTTCACCATCTACCTCTTTGATAATCACTTCAGGACGTGATACCCCAAGCTCATAGCCTTCACGACGCATGTTCTCAATCAATACGGATAAGTGCAACTCACCTCGTCCAGAAACCTTAAATTTCTCGGCGGTATCAGTGTCTTCTACTCGCAAAGCCACATTATGAATCAGCTCACGCTCAAGACGCTCACGAATGTTGCGTGAAGTGACAAACTTACCTTCACGTCCTGCAAATGGTGAATCATTAACCTGAAAAGTCATAGAAACGGTTGGTTCATCAACAGTCAATGGGGGCAGAGCTTCAACCTCGCTTAAATCACATATGGTGTCTGAAATATTGAGCGAATCCAACCCTGTTATACAAACAATATCACCTGCTTGGGCATTGTCCACATCCACACGCTCAAGACCATGATAACCCATGATTTTTAAGATGCGACCATTGCGTTTTTTGCCATCTTTATCAATCACAACAACAGGCGTGTTGGTCTTGATAGAGCCACGTTGAATACGCCCAATGCCAATCACCCCCACAAAGCTATTATAATCAAGGCTTGAAATTTGCATCTGAAACGCCCCATCTGGGTCAACTTGGGGCGGTTGTACGATGTCCACAATGGTCTCAAACAATGGGGTCATGTCATCAGCCAGCTCATCAGCCTGTCTGCCAGCCACACCATTTAATGCAGACGCATAAACAATCGGAAAGTCCAATTGTTCATCGGTTGCCCCCAAATTATCAAACAAATCAAACACTTGATCCATCACCCAATCAGGACGAGAACCCGGTCGGTCAACTTTATTAATCACCACAATGGGTTTAAGTCCTTGCTCAAATGCCTTTTGTGTAACAAAGCGAGTCTGTGGCATCGGGCCATCTACTGCGTCTACCAACAACAACACACAATCAACCATCGACATGACCCGCTCAACTTCACCACCAAAGTCAGCGTGTCCTGGGGTATCAACGATGTTAATGCGATATTCTATGCCATCTTTTGGGTTGTGCCACTTAATGGCAGTATTCTTAGCCAAAATGGTGATGCCACGCTCTTGTTCAAGGGCGTTTGAATCCATGACTCGCTCAATCTCACCAGTTCTTTCTCCCAGTGTGCCTGATTGTTGTAATAATTTATCTACCAGTGTGGTCTTACCATGGTCTACGTGAGCGATGATTGCAATGTTACGCAGATTTTGAATGTCATTTGCCATAAATACTCTTAAAAAAAATACGCTTATAAAAAATACACTTAAAACAAAAGTGTATAAAAAACAGCGGCTAGTATAGCACCTTAATGGGATAAAATGATGACAAAATGTCATGCACAATAAAAAAACGCCCTCAAACGAAGGCGTTTTTATTCATTCATAACAATTATTCAAGTATATGGTTCAGTTAATTACTGAACGATTATTGATACTGAACCATGTCTTTGGTTTGTTGTACAGTCACTGTCTTATCGCCACTGATGACAGCATAAACACGACGGTTCATAGCACGACCTTCTTCAGTGTCGTTAGGAGCGATTGGGCGATCATAGCCATAACCAACTGTACTCATGCGGTTAGGTGCAACGCCGAATTCGTTGGCAAGCATTGACTTAACAGCGACAGCACGAGCTTCTGACAGACGTTGGTTGTAAGCAGCAGAAGGACCTGTCTTAGAAGCATGACCTTCAATGCGTGCGGTTGCGTTTGGATATTCACCCATTTTTTCTGCCACTTTGGCAACTTCTGGGCGGAATTGTGGCTTGATGACCGACTTATCATTATCAAAGAACACACGAAGTTCCATGTTCAATTCGTCAGCAACTGGCACTTCAATCGGACAACCACGGGCATCAACAACCAAGTTACGTGGTGTGCCAGGGCAAGCATCAAGTCTGTCAACCACACCATCACCGTCAGAGTCGATGTCCACTGGCTCTTCCACAACAACCACTGGTGCAACAGGCACTACTGGTACTACTGGATCAACAGGAGTGACTGGAACAGGTTCGGCAACAGGAGCATCAGGAACAGCAGCACCTAAATGACCACCCAAAACCACTTCAACACCTGCCAATGCCATGCCTTCCCACCAGTTATTATCAAAGTTGTGGATGGCACGAGCTTCACCACGTAGGCTTAAAGCATCATTAACACGATACATGGCACCAAGACCTAGGTTACCGATGGTGTCTTTAGATTCGGCAACTTCAGTACCAGCAGTAATATTTCCATTTTTGCCAGTTTGTGTGGCTTGATTTGTACCTGTGTTATAAGCTTTTTGATTTTCTACAGAAATTTTAGATTGACCAGCACCCACCAATACGTATGGCTTAAATGGGCTGTCAGTCACGCCAGTAAACTGTTCTGTACCAATTAAAAGGTTACCAGATAAAGTTTGTTGTTCAACATCAAAACGATTTTCAGGAATTTTTGCTGATTCTTTAGAAGCTCGGCCTTCAGTATTGCTAACACCGTATTCTACTTGGAATTGGGTAGATGGAGTCAGCTCAACACCTAGTGCCACTCCAGTGTATAATCCACTTTGTTGAGCAATACCACCATTTGGGGTTGAATCCGATTGTTGTGGTTTTAAATCTTTACCTGTGTTAAATATTTTGCGTTGCTCTTTATGAGCTTGATTGGCATAGTGGTAACCAACCTGTGGAGTAACAGTCACACCAGCTTGAGCTGCTAAAGGAACGGCAGATGCCGCCAAAACAGCCATTGCGATTTTATTGAATTTCATGGAATTCCTCCAAATTAGATTAAATCAGATCATCATTCATCATGACTAAGTGTTACCAAATCTTAGGTTGCTAAGTTTTAGCAAGTTTTAGTGACTGATGGCAAATAATCTCTTGAGAGATGACACAACGGCTAAAGTTTAGCCTTAATAAGCACAGAATACAACACTTTATAAAATATGGGTACAGATAATTACATTATTATAATATACTGAATTATAATATGCTGACAAGCACAATCAGTGTGCTTGATAAGACAAACAGCCTTGCATTTATCTGGAATTTTAAAGCCATTGTAGCAAAATTGGCTTATTTTTGAGCATCAGTATACAAATAGTAACGAATTTTTTATATAAATACCACTGTTTCGTTTACATATTGGGTGATATCTTGCTACTATTGTATTAGCTTGACTTCAATAATGTGAGATTTCGATAAATAAGATAAATAACAAGAACATCACGTTTAGCTCATGTCTTCCATGCTCAATCATAAGCCACAGTATCACAAACCACACTCACCCAAGCCATTTAGTCATAGACAGTCTAAGCGTACAAGCCCATTAACCCTTACTGGCTCCATTCAAGGCTTTACTTTAATTGAGATGATGGTAACGGTGGTGATTTTGGCATTGGTGGCGGTGATTGCGTATCCTTCTTTTATGCGCCAGCTTGCCAATATGGAAGCTCGGCGTGTGGCAAATCTGATCAGCACGTCATTATCAAGTGCAAAAGTTAATAGCTTTACCACACGAAAAAATGTGTTTGTTTGCATATTAGATGACAGTGGGGCTTGTCATCGTGATGGACAACATGCGTTGCTGTTGTTTGATGACATGAACCGTGATAACCGATTTGATGTTCATCAAGACCGTGTGATTGAACAGCATCATTTGGGCTTAAAATACGGTCATGTGATGTTTCGGGTGTCATTGGGGAAGCATTACGCCAAGTTTTGGGGGGATACGGGTTTGCCTAGAGGTCATATTGGACATGTCAGTTATTGCTCAAATACTACTTTTAATGACAACCATTATCAGATTTCGTTTAACACGCAAGGCATTGTGCGTTATAAGACCGCTCCCCAATATGCGTTAGATTGTTAGTTGATGTGTTCTGCTGTTTATTTGTATTGATGTCTGCTTTTATGTCTGTGTTTGTTTTGCCAGCATCACCACATCTGCCAAAAATCCGTCCATATCGCATACTTGTGGCATATACCCCCATTGTACAAACTCAAGCCGTTTAAATAACGCCAAACTTGGCTGATTGTGAGCAAAAATCAGCGCCACCACGTTTTTGATGCCAAGTCCAGAAGCTTGCTGTAACATCCACGTCAACAAGGTACGACCGATGCCGTTTTGTTGATAATCAGGGTGCAGATAAAGGCTAATTTCACTGCTGATGTGATAAGCAGGACGAGCATACAAATCGCTAAAACTGCCCCACCCTACTAAACGCCCTTTACCCCCATCAACGCCATTATCTAATTGTTTAAGCACATAAATAGGACGCTTAGGATTGTGCAAATGCTCATGAAACCAAGCGGTACGCATGTTGGTACGGATTGGGGTCAAGTCTGCGGTGATTGATTTGCTGGGAACAGCCATGTTATAGATGGCGACAATGTCGGTAAGGTCATCGATGGATGGCAAAAAAATACCCATCTTATTTGGTGGTTGACCAGACTTAGTTGATGATTGACCAGATAAACCAGTTTGCCAGTGATATAAGCAATTTTTTGTATTTTTGGACGATGGCATGTTTTTAGATAATGGCATGTTGTTTGTGTTAAGTTGGGTATGTTGGGAAAAATAGCCTATAATACGCCATATTTTTGTCATAGCCAATTTCATACTGTCATCTCACCCTACAATTTTACCCCATAATCTCACACTTACCCCATAATCTCACCCTGTATGGCCACATGATACCCACATGCAAATCTTACTATTATCCGACTTATTAGCCAGCAACCAATCTGCTCAATCACTACCGTCATTGCCACTGCCTTGTGTGCTGACCATTGGTAATTTTGATGGGGTGCATTTAGGGCATCAGACCATAATTTATCAAGTGCTCGATACGGCAAACTCACAGGGTCTTGCCAGTGCGGTGATGGTGTTTGAGCCACAACCCAGAGAGTTTTTTTCACCCAGCAATGCCCCTGCTCGTTTGACCAATTTGGCAGAAAAACAACAGTTACTATCGAACTTGCAACATGATGGTAAGGGATTGGATTATTTGATTGTGGCAGGGTTTGATGATGCGTTTCGTTCGTTGTCTGCCAATGAGTTTGCTCAGCTTCTACTTGAACAACTGAATGTCAAAATTTTGGTGTTGGGTGATGATTTTAGGTTTGGGCATGACCGCACAGGAGACAGTGAGTTTTTACGTGCGTTTGGCTTTGTTGTCAATAATTTGCAAACCATTAAAGACATGAATAACGATAACCGAATCAGCTCAACCCACATTAGGGCGTGTTTGGCAAAGGGTCAGTTGGACCATGCCCATGCATTGCTTGGGCATGAATATTTTATGTTAGGGACGGTAACCGATGGGGATAAAATTGGGCGGACATTGAACTTCCCCACCGCCAATATTGCCTTAAATCGGCTAAAACCTGCGGTGCATGGTGTGTTTGGTGTGTCTGTTAGGGCGACCGATGGTACGGATTTATCAAGCCTAGGCAAACACGGCAGTACTGGGCTGGTGGGTTTGAGCAAAGGCAGTTTGTTTGGTGCATGCAATGTTGGCACTCGCCCAACGCTTAACCAACAATATCAATGGCGACTGGAGGTGCATTTTCCTAAGTTTGATGGTGATTTATATGGACAAGAGTTACTGGTTACTTTTTTGCATTTTTTGCATGGGGAGAGACGTTATTCATCGCTTGATGCGTTAAAGGCTGGGATTGATGCAGATGTACACGCTTTGTTGGCATGGCGTGAAGGGCCAGCATGGCATGAAAGGTTGCGTTGATGCGTTTTTAACTTCCGTTTTTAACGTCATATCAAGCCACGTTTAACGTGGCTTTTATGATGGATTTTTTATGGTTTTTTATGGTTTTTTATGACAGATGGCTATTTTTGACAAATATAACCTTAGCTTTTTAATACGTCTGCCATGGCATTTGCCACATAGTCGATGTTGTGGGTGTTTAATCCTGCCACACACATACGAGAGTTACTGACCATATAAATGCCAAAGTCTTTTTGTAGGCGTTCGACTTGTTTGGGAGTGAGTCCTGTAAAGCTAAACATGCCGTTTTGCTCGGTGAGATAGTCAAAGTTCTGCTCAGGAATTTTGGCTTCTAACGTGGCTTTGAGTTTTTGTCGCATCTGTTTGATGCGATCACGCATGTCATAAACTTCACCCAGCCATTGTTGATATAATTCGTCATCATTCATGACGATGTCAACGACATGTCCACCATGCGATGGCGGGCTTGAATAGATGCGACGCACGGTAAATTGTAGTTGACCAAACACTCGTTCGGCTTCATCAGCGGTGGGGCAAACCACTGACAGACCACCCACTCGCTCACCATAAAGCGATAAGTTTTTAGAAAATGAGTTACTGACAATAAGCGTCATGCCCATGTCCACCGCTTTGCGAATGGCATAAGCGTCGGTGTCCATGTCTGTGCCAAAACCTTGATAAGCAATGTCCATAAAAGCAATCAGCCCACGCTGCTTGATGACTTCTAGTACGGTATTCCATTGCTCTTGTGTCAAATCACGCCCTGTTGGGTTATGACAGCATGGATGCAATAAAATGATGTCATCTTTATCCAAGTTTTGTAGATAAGCAATCATATCGTCAAATTTGACACTGCTGGTGGCTTTGTCGTAATAGGGGTATTTATGAACTTCGATGTTACTGCCTTCAAAGATGGCAATGTGGTTACCCCATGTGGGGTCGCTGACATGGCATTTGGCATGGGGAAACCATTGATGCAAAAACTCCGCTCCCACTTTTAATGCTCCTGAACCGCCAATGGTGGCGATGGTGGCGACACGCTGTTCTTGTAGCACTTGTGCGTCTTTACCAAACAACAGATTTTGACATGCTTTGCGGTACCCAGCCAGCCCTGCCATTGGCAAGTAAGGGCGTGGTTGTACGGGGTCAGCAAGGCGTTTTTCAGCGGTTTTGACGCATTCTAGGACGGGTAATTTACCGTCTTGAGTGTAGTACACGCCCACACCAAGATTCACTTTATCCGCTTTGGTGTCATTTTTGAATTGTTCCATCAACCCCAAAATGGGGTCGCCTGCATAAAAATCGACATTTTTAAACATGGTATCTCCTTGAACTTAATGGCTAAAAAAATATAAATCAGTTTAACATTGAAATCAACGGCTGTTTTTTATGATGATAAAACCTTAACCCCGACCTTATCGCCCATTTGTGGTATCGGCCAAGACCCATCAGCCGTCGCAACAATGTGGGCATAGACCATCTCTTGGTTGCCCAGTTTAAGCTGACAAAGATGATACGCCCCTTTAAACTCAGTGTCTACTACCGTGGCGGTGGTGGTGTGGGCATGATGAGCAACATCGTCAGCAATATTGACCACTTCTAGCATTTCTGGACGTAAGAGCAATTTGCCTGTTTGTTCTGTTTTGCTTTGTTCTGTTTTGCTTTGTTCTGTTTTGCTTTGTTCTGT
>ERZ1023396.53-NODE-53-length-68893-cov-7.835890_pt1 | contig 68893 bp, 65 predicted proteins | sample MGYA00380504_ERZ1023396 | MGnify/ENA primary metagenome ERZ1023396 (study PRJEB33173, sample SAMEA4830410) | metagenome | study: EMG produced TPA metagenomics assembly of the PRJEB25223 data set...
GTAGCTGACTGCATTGAAAATGCGCTTTAAACCAAGCTTTTTTCAACGCTAGTCAGCCTTGCCGGGGTGGGACGACGAAATCATTTTTTCAAAATCAGATTTCTGTCCCACTTCATGTTTTATTCGAAATCTCTTTTCATATGGGCAGTAGCTGACTGCATTGAAAATGCGCTTTAAACCAAGCTTGCTTCAATGCTAGTCATCCTTGCCGGGGTGGGACAACGAAATCATTTTTTCAAAATCAGATTTCTGTCCCACTTCATGTTTTATTCGAAATCTCTTTTCATATGGGCAGTAGCTGTCTGCATTGAAAATGCGCTTCAAACCAAGCTTTTTTCAACGCTAGTCAGCCTTGCCGGGGTGGGACGACGAAATCATTTTTTCAAAATCAGATTTCTGTCCCACTCCCTTTTTAGTTTTTGACTACTTTGCTGTACACCGTTTTAGTTTAGGAATATTCATTTTATAATTTTTTAAAATTATTTTTGATGATATTAAGCTACAAAAAATGTAAATTGTTCTTTACTATACATTTAAGTTATGTGACAATATAAACAATATTATAAACATTGGGGTGTTAGGAAAAATGAAATATCGTCTTCCTATGTTATTTTTAGCTATTGTGTCCATTTCGCTGTCAATCCTTACTATTGCATCTAACAATCCGTCAGGGGGAAGTGGTGTCGCTATTGATCAACCACAAGATATATGGATGATTGTTGGTTTTACAGTAGGTATCTTTTTGCCAGCGCTAATACTAGGAATTTTTAATTCTACAGCTACTCGTGTACTTTCTAGCATATATCAAATTTTGTTTGCGATACCTGCATTTATTTTAACGTTAGGTATCCTCTTTACAACTGCAGTACCGATACTTGTTTTTGTCTTATTTTTATCAACAATAGTAATTACTGCAAGTGCGATCACTACACTGTGCGTCGCTTCATAACGATACATACTTAAGCCTTATTACAACTCAACGTAATAAGGCTTACAATTTTCTATTTTTTTATCTACTACTTGTTCTTTAGTTTCGTAGCCTAAATAGACAAAAATACAACGAATCACTACTTGATGCGCTACAATAGCAATACTATCCAGCGACTTATCAACTTCTTGCTCGAAAAATTGTCTCACACGTGCTAATACGTCTTCATAACTTTCGCCATCAGGTGCTTTTTGAGTAAAACTATGTCTAAAATCTTTAAAATTGTCATCATTAAAATAATGCGCATACTCGCTTTGTTGTTCTACATCTGCTACATGTAATCCTTCAAAAATACCAAGGGAGCGTTCTCTTAGTAACGCTGTTGGCTGGGCAGGTATATCTTTATCAAAAATTGCATTATATGTTTGTCTTGTACGTTGCAAATCAGATAAATAAATTTGTTGTACGTGATGCTTATCAAAATATGATTGTAAAAATTGAGCGTCTCGCGTACCTTTTTCAGTTAACGGGACATCCAATTGTCCACAAAAATAATTATTACCTTGCTTTTTATCATAATTAGATTGAGATTCCCCATGTCTTACTAAATAAATTTTCACTACACTCGCCTCTTTTCTTTCACTTCTATTATATTTTCATTTTAGCTCAAGCTAACAATACTGTCACATCGTACTTCACAACTATATTAATGGTGCACTATTTGTTATGCTGTGAACCGAGGTGATTACTATGGAATATCAAACAAGTACTCAAGATACACAAGGTGGTCGTGTACTAGCTGCAATCAGTTATTTTAGCATCTTTTTTGCACCTTTAATTTTACCACTTATCGTGTGGATCTTTGCTCACAAACCAGCATCTTCACACGCTATGAAAGCATTAATTTATCATATCATTACATTAATTTGCCCTTTCGCTTTAATGATCAGTGGTGGATTAAGTCTATCTACCATGCAAGACGCTACGTCTAATTGGGTGACAGTAACAGCTATAATTATTACTATTATTTTAATTATCTTAACTATATGGTATACAATTAAGAATATTTATCGCGGTGTAAAAGTTCTTGTTTCTGAAACAACTTATTTTTATCCATAAAAAGGTTGGGTTGCTTAGTGTTAACACTCACACTTCGACAACTCAACCTTTAATTAATTTGCTTTACTCAACAATAAATTAATAGATAAACCTACTAAAATAAAACCTACAGCGTAATCAAATAGTGCTTTAATTTTACGATTAGCAAATATTTTTTTAATATATTGGAAAATAAATACACAAAAAATAAACCATAATAAAATAACTAAAGTCACAATAGCTGATAAGATAGCTATTTGTGATGTCACTGCCTCACCAGTAGAAAGAAACTGCGGTAAAATACTAATATAGTATAGTAACGCTTTAGGGTTTAATAAAGTACTTACAATACCTTGTCTATAAGAATTCAAAAAACTAACTTGAGCTATTTTCATTGTTTCTGGATTGAAATTTAGACCTTGGCGTGCACTAATAATACTGCGAATACCTAAGTAAATTAAATAACATGCTCCCAATATTTTTATTATTAAAAACACATAATACATTTGCGCTAAAATAAAAATGATACCAAAGATCGCTAATAACGAATAAATAACATGGCCTGATGTAATGCCTAATGCTGCCATTGTCCCGTTAACACGACCTGAAGAAATAGAATTTTTCATTACAATAAAAAAGTCAGGTCCAGGCACAATAATAATCATTAGCGTGATGGTAATAAACGTAAGTAATCCTTCCAACACAGCTTCCCCCTTTATTTTTTATTGTTAGCTTATCAATCTAGCATCAACTGCGCAATTACCTACGCTAAATTTATAGAGTCGCTCCCTACTCTATATAGCTATACATTTTATTATATTATTATGTTATTTTTACTATTATATTGTTTGATTTCATTGATTATTGACTCGTATATATGATATATTAATGGTGTAGTTGGAATCCGACTACTAGTCTTTTATATTCATGAACATATTACTCTTGGAGGCAACTATGTGTTGCCTCTTTTTTTATATTTTAACTCAATAACTTTAACCCCACTGTGCTTGCTAAAATCACTGCAATACATATAATCCGTTTAATGTCTTTAGATTCTTTGAAAAACAACATCCCTATCAAGGCACCACCTACTGCACCTATTCCAGTCCATACAGCATAAGCAGTACTCATTGGTAAATTTTGCATAGCATAAGTTAACGCTACAAAACTCAAGGCAAACAATATTAACATGCCTAACAAGTCCTTACTACGTTTATGATGTGTGTATGCGTTTAATGCTGTAATTGCTAACATTTCAAATATACCTGCTAAAATTAAAATTGACCAAACCATTATTTTTTACCTCCTTCACTTGGCGTTACAAGTTTCAAGCCAATAACACCGGCTAACAAAGCAAAAATCAAGACGATTTTCCCTATTATTACGGGTTGCCCAAATACTACAAAATCAAGAATCGTTACGCCAGTCGTGCCTAATCCAACGAAAACTGCATATGATGTACCTACCGGCAAATATTGTGATGCATTAATTAGTAAATAGAAACTAACAATAATAGCAATGATAGTTAATAACCATTCTAATGTAGTACTTGCATGCGTTAATCCGACAGCCCATCCTACTTCAAAAATAGCTGCAATAATAATTTTCAACCAGTTCATTTTTTAAACCTCCTATAAAATAAAAAGCCTGAGAAATAGTGCTATCACTATCTCCCAGGCTTTTATCCTTCCGTGTCACATGAATACATGTGGCTTTCTCTCGGACCAGACTAACGACTGTTACGGAACCCTAGAAAGCTTTTATTTAATTACTTTTAGCTTATCAAATAGTCCATACTCGGTCAATAAAACTTTTCATTTTTCACTTTATTTTACTTTTGATTCTATAAATACGTTTTCATTATATCAAAAATTAAGCCAAAACTCTCCACATTTTAATCGTTTTAATGTATAATGAAATCACATTAGAATTATTCTAATGTGAAATTGAGAATAATAAAGTATCACAAGATTTATTTCGTAATAGTAAGTTGTCACTTTGATTTTTCGTAGTATACCAAACTAACACAATCACGTAAGACACACTAGCTAAATGGATTAAAACTTGTTTTAAGCACATATTAGAGATTTAAAATTTGATGAAAGGTGAGATCGTTATGCAATTACTTGATTATAAAATGGAACAAGACAAACTCGTTGCAACTGTACGTTCAGATAAACAGCACTTATTCAAATATACTTTCGATATTCACACACCAGAATATGAAATTTTAGCTGTATTAGAAGAAATTAATCAACATGTTGATAATGGCTTCCATCCTTTAGGTTGTGCTATTATTAAAAACTTTGATTATAAGGACGTGCATGAATATTCTTTATAAAGTAGTCACATTCAAACCATTATGAGTACACAATTGTTGAAAACATCAGTTGTGTACTTTTTTTATGCCCTTTCAAATACCTACTATTACTATGCTTTACAAATGCGTCTACAGTATCTGGGTCAACAATATAACGCCAGGCGATGCTATACACGCCCTTATTAACAAGAGGTCCGAACTGACTATCAATTCGGGCCTCTTATCGCTTATTCTGCTAATGTGTACTTATTACTGTGCGGTAACCTCTATTTGCACCTCAATATTTCCTTTGGTCGCTTTAGAGTATGGACAAAATGCATGGGCTTGATTAACATAGTCTTCCGCAACTTCTTGAGACATATTATTTAGTGTGACATTTATCGTACCACCTAATTTAAAGCCATTGTCTTCCTCATCGGTCAATAAATCAATCGTCACCTCAACTTCAGGTTGTGCATCTGTCACTTTATTACGTTGTAATATGAGAGAAAGCGCACTATTAAAACAAGCACTATAACCAGCTGCAAATAATTGTTCTGGGTTGGTTTCAGTTACAGCATTACCACCCATAGCTTTCGGTGTGGCTAAGTTATGGGTAAATGTATTATCAGGGCTAAAGACACGTCCATCTCTACCACCATTGCTGATCATACTAGTTGTATAAATTGCTTTTGACATATAAAGCACCTCTTTTAAATTTTAAATTATCATTCTATAATATTAAAAAACATTCAATTGTACTTAATTCAATAGAACTTAATCAAAATTATACTGTGCACTCAAGCAACTATACAACTATTTTGCCTCAGTACTAACCTAACAATAGACCATACTAAACCTGTTCAACTATAAAAAATGACTAATCCTACAATTAATGGATTAGTCATTTTAATTTTGACACGCAAGACACCTGTCTACTGTGTTATTGATTATTATATTTTGCTATTTCCGCTTCTCTTAACTCTACACGACGTATTTTACCTGAATTTGTTTTCGGTAAATCAGTGACAAATTCAATTTCACGTGGGTATTTGTATGGTGCTACGTCCTGTTTGACATAATTTTGTAAGTCTTTTACTAATGCATCATCTGCCGAGTAATTATCTTGTAAAATCACAAAGGCTTTGACAATATTTCCACGAATATCATGTGGTTTCGCAACTACTGCGCACTCTTTGACGGCTGGATGCCCAATTAAGGAATCCTCAACTTCAAATGGACCAATAGTATAGCCTGAACTTATGATAATATCATCGCGTCGACCTTCAAACCAAAAATAACCATCTTCATCAACGCGTGCTCTGTCTCCAGTCACATAATAGTTACCTCGTTTGGAGTCTGCTGTACGTTGCTCATCTTTATAATAACCTTTAAATAATGCTGGAGAATCTAAAGCAACAGCAATATCTCCAGTTGTACCGTCTTCTATACGATTGCCATCTTCATCAATAATAGCCACTTGATCTCCTAAAATCGCTCGACCCATAGAACCAATACGTGTTTCCGTACCTTTCAATGAACCTATTAACAACGTATTTTCAGTTTGACCATAACCATCTCTAACAGTAAGGTCAAAGTTTTTGCGAAATTGTTCAATGACTTCTTGGTTTAATGGTTCACCTGCAGATACTGCACTGTGTAATTGTGATAAGTCATAGTCACTCAAATTAGGTAACTTTGCCATTAAACGGTATTCTGTTGGTGTACAGCATAAGACATTAATCTGATGCTTTTGTAGTAACTCTAAATACTTCTCAGCATTAAATTTACCATTATAAACAAATGCCTTACCACCTGAACCCATGATAGATAAAAATGGACTCCAAACCCATTTTTGCCAACCTGGTGCTGCAGTAGCCCAAGCAGTGTCGCCTTCTTCAATACTTAACCAATATTTAGGTGCAGTTTGCATATGTGCATAACCCCAGCCATGTGAATGAATCACTGCTTTCGGTTTAGCTGTCGTACCTGATGTATAAGACAATAATGCAATATCATCTTTAGATGTTTCTACCATAGCAAGTTCAGCTGATGCATTATGTTTTTCTGCAGTTAAATCATGCCACTGCTCTGCTTGTCCACCAACCACAAATTTAATTAATTGCTCATATTCTGCAATTTGTGTGAATTCATCTAGGTGGTCAGCAATAGCAACTACTGCACTTACCTCACCATGCGTTATTCTATGTTGTAAATCTTTCGTACGTAACATTTCAGAGCTTGGAATAATAACCAAACCTAATTTTAGTGCTGCTAAGTATATCTCGTACGTTTCAATGGCGCGCGGCATCAAAATTAATACTTTGTCACCTTTAGTTAACCCATGATTTAAAAAAACATGCCCTATGCGATTCGCATTTTTGATTAAATTTGCATAGGTAATTGTTTGTGTTGCTCCCGCTTCATCTTCAAATAAAATTGCTTCTTTCGCAGGATTTTCCGCGTATTTTTCAATTTCTGAAACTATATTATATGTTTGTGGGGCTATTAAATCTTCTTTTTTCATAATTTTCTCCTTCAATATACATCCTTATACTAAATAAAGCATTTTAACTACTAAATACTCAATCCTAGAGTATATATTACGCCTATCATATCGATTTGATAAGTAAAAAGTCAGAAAATTTACATTTTACCTTATCTTCTTAGCTTTAAAAGCAATTAAACACTTGCTCCGTTGCTTAATTAATCCTATTGTCATCATAACGCTATAACGCATGTATAAGTAATATAAATGCTCAGAACAACAATATAATTGTTTTATGTTCTATCACTATGTAGCCATGCTCTTTCATTTATCCTTTGACGCTGTATAATGTATGTTAAAATAGTTGACGTACTAACGCAGAATAAAAACGACACACTTAATTGAATATAACATATGGGGTAATTAACGATGGACAATAACTTAACTTTAAATATTACTATGAACGAAAAACGTGTGTTAAGAGAAATCTTTAATCATAATAATATTTCACGTACTCAAATATCCAAAAATTTAGAAATTAATAAAGCTACCATTTCAAGCATTTTAAATAGTTTAAAAGCAAAATCTTTAGTATTAGAAGTTGGTGAAGGTGACAGTACTAAAAGCGGTGGCCGTAAACCAATATTATTAAAGGTCAATGACCAATATGGTTATTTTATCTCATTAGATTTAACATATAATTCTGTTGAAATTTTGTATACTTATTTTGATGGAACAATCATTACGCACAATTCACACCCTTTAACAGATAAAAAAGTAAGTTCAATCTTGCACATCTTACAGCAAAAAATCAATATTACAGATAAACAAAGTACATTGTATGGGTTATTAGGAATTTCAGTATCTATTCACGGTATTGTGGATGATCATCATAACATTATCCACTTACCCTTTCATGAAACAGATGTCAGCGATATCACCACCGCGTTACAACAATTTGCGGCAGTACCTGTAGTCATTGAAAATGAAGCTAACCTTTCCGCACTCTATGAACACAATACTAATGGCAACCGCGATATAAATAATCTAATAGCTTTAAGTATTCATAAAGGTATTGGAGCTGGTCTAATCATTAATCAACAACTCTATAGAGGAGCTAATGGTGAAGCAGGTGAAATTGGTAAAACTTTAGTATCTAAGCCAACCGAAGTGGGTCCGACATTTTATAAAATCGAAGACATTTGTTCACAAGAAGCATTAATTCACCTTCTTAGTACTAAGTTAAATAAAAATATTACGTTACAAGACTTAATTCATCTTTATAATGAACAACAGCCTGAAGTTATTGCTGCAGTTAATCAATTTATCCAACATGTAGCAGTGCTTGTCCATAATTTAAATACTCAGTTTAATCCCAATGCCATTTATATTAACTGCCCATTAATTAATGCTTTGCCTACAATATTGGAAGATATTAAGCAACAATTTTCACAGTATTCTAGAAATGCTATCAGCATCGAACTCACTTCTAATGTGAACTATGCAACACTATTAGGAGGTACATTAGCTATTACTCAAACTATTGTTGATATCGATAATTTACAAATAAATATTTAAACTCAAGCACTTTCTAATCTTAATTGTAGAAAGTGCTATATTTCTTCTTTTTTAGAAAGCGTTTACAAAATATTGTAATTGTGCTATATTCTCTTTAATGTTAGTTTGTTTAATAAACTAACCAACTAAATGAGGGGGCTAAACATGACTTATTTCAATATAGATCCAGTAACATACGAGGGACCTAAATCAAAAAACATATATAGCTTTAAATATTATAATCCAGAAGAGAAAATTGGTAACAAAACTATGGCTGAACATTTGCGTTTTGGTGTTGCTTATTGGCACACTTTCACCGCTGATTTATCCGATCCTTTTGGAGTTGGAACTGCACAGCGTGATTGGAACAACTTAGAACCTATGGAACAAGCTAAAGCTAGAGTAGATGCTATTTTTGAATTTATGCAAAAAACACAAATTGAATATTTTTGTTTCCACGATGTAGACATCGCACCTGAAGGCTCAACATTACAAGAATCAAATGAAAATTTAGATGTTATAGTAGACCGCATTAAAGAAAAAATGGAAGAAACTGGAAAAAAATTATTATGGAATACTACAAATAATTTTACACATGAACGTTTCGTACACGGGGCTGCAACTTCATCTAATGCAGATGTCTATGCATATGCTGCAGCAAAAGTTAAAAAATCGTTGGAAATAGCTAAAAAATTAGGTTCAGAAAACTTTGTTTTCTGGGGTGGTCGTGAAGGCTACGAAAGTTTGCTTAATACTGATATGAAATTAGAATTAACAAACCTTGCAAACTTCTTTAAAATGGCTAAAAATTATGCCAATGAAATTGGATATAAAGGGCAATTTTTAATTGAACCTAAACCAAAAGAACCAACGTCCCATCAATATGATACTGATGTGGCAACAGCATATGCCTTTTTACAAAAATATGATTTAGATGACATTTTTAAATTCAACATTGAAGCTAACCATGCAACACTTGCAGGTCATACGTTCCAACACGAATTACGTTATGCACGCGATAATGACATGTTAGGTTCAGTTGATGCAAACCAAGGACATCCCCTTTTAGGATGGGATACTGATGAATTCCCTACTGATGTTTTCGACACAACTTTAGCAATGTATGAAATTTTGAAAAATGGTGGTCTTGCGCCAGGTGGATTAAACTTTGATGCCAAACCTCGTAGAACATCATTTAAACAAGAAGATTTAGTGCTAACACATATTACCGGTATGGATACTTTTGCATTAGGTTTAAGAGTGGCACATAAAATGATTGAAGATAACTTTTTCGAATCAATAATGGACACTAAATATCAAACTTTCAAAGAAGGTATTGGGAAAAAAATTGTTGATGGTACAACATCTTTTGCTGAATTAGAAACGTATGCACATAATCTTACAAGCATCGATAATGCCTCAGATCATTTAGAAGTAATTAAATCACAGATAAATCAATACATTTTAAATATTAATAATAAGGACTGATGACATTGACTTATGTAATAGGTATGGACATTGGCACTAGCGCCTTAAAATCTATTGTCGTTAATAAACAAGGGGACGTTGTGACTTCACACAGCGTCTCTTATGATACACAACATCCACAATCTGGTTACAGCGAAATAGACCCTGACATCTGGTATAATGCTGCGCTTGATAGCTTGAAATATATTCTAACACAATACGAACCAACGGAAATTACAGGCCTCAGTTTTTCCGGTCAAATGCATGGTTTAGTAATTATTGATGCGAATGGAGCAGTCATTAGACCAGCCATATTGTGGAATGATACACGTACATCGACTGAAGTGGAAAATATAAAAAATACTGTGGGTCTAGACACCCTGCTTAACCAAACACAAAACACTGTACTCGAAGGCTTCACCTTACCGAAATTATTATGGGTCAAGAACAATGAACCACATAATTACAGTAAAATTAGTAAATTCATGTTACCGAAAGATTACGTAGTATATAAATTAACAGGTAATATATTTACCGAACCGTCTGACGCCGCAGGTACAATTATGTTCAACGTCAAAACTGAAACATGGGCAACATCATTGTTACAACAACTCAATATTGATGTTAATATCTGCCCATCAATTATAGAATCACATGGATATAGTGGATCATTAACATCTGAAATCACCCATCAACTTAACATCACCTCGAATATTAAGGTTTATCAAGGTGGTGCAGATAACGCTTGTGGTGCTTTAGGGTCTGGTATTACAGATAACAGCAAACAATTAGTCAGCATAGGAACTTCTGGAGTAGCGTTATCTATCGAAAACAATTCAAAGTTCGAAAATGATGGGAACGTCCATTATTTCAATCACTGTGTGCCTAATCAAAAATACATTATGGGGGTCACTTTATCTGCAGGCTATAGCCTAGAATGGTTACGTCAATTATTAGCTCCGAAAGATGATTTCACAACATTTTTAACTAATATTAATGATTCAGTTGTCGGAGGGCATGGCTTGGTGTACACCCCTTATTTATTAGGTGAACGGACACCACATAATGATGCTACAGTACGTGTCAGCTTTATAGGATTAGATGCTAATACAACATCTTTAGATATGAAACGCGCTGTCTTAGAAGGTATTACATTTTCTATTCAAGACAGCATTACAATCATGCGTAATAACGGAATAGCAGTCAATGACATAGTATCTATAGGTGGTGGTGCTAAAAACAAAACTTGGTTACAAATACAAGCAGATATTTTCAATGCATCTATTACAACACGTACAGAAGAACAAGGTCCTGCCTTTGGTGCCGCAATGTTAGCAGCTATGGGTGCACAGTGGTTTGAATCATTTGAAACTATTAACCAAGCGTGGATTCAATTCCACCAATCAATTAAACCTATTACCTCTAATCGTCGATCTTATAGTCAATTGTTTGATATTTATCAATCTGTTTACCAAGCAACACAACCAATTACTCATGCACTAAGTCAATTTAAGTAATGAATCAAGGGGATGGGGACATGTCTAATTATGATAATAAAAAATTCATCTTTAAAATCGCTTTAATAGCAACACTTGGAGGTTTACTATTCGGTTATGATACTGCTGTTATTTCCGGAGCAGAACAATCACTACAAAAATATTTAACTCAACAATATGGTAGTTTTATTCACGGTATGACAGTTTCAAGTGCGCTCATAGGTTGTATTATCGGTGGCCTACTGTCATCAAGTTTTTCAAGTTATTTAGGGCGTAAAAAATCGTTACAAGTTGCAGCAATACTTTTTATCATTTCATCATTATTATCGGGGTATCCAGAATTTTTATTTTTTGATCCGGGAAACTCTAGTGTCGGTTTGTTAATTATGTTTAATTTATATCGTATTTTAGGAGGTATCGGAGTTGGATTGGCTTCTGCCATTTCACCAATGTACATTAGTGAAATATCACCATCTGCGATAAGAGGAACTTTAGTTTCGTGGAACCAATTTGCTATTATTTTTGGTATGTTGGTAGTTTACTTTGTAAACTTTGGTATTACACACGGCGAGACACAACAATGGATTGATGCTGTCGGTTGGCGCTACATGTTTATGACAGCTGCCATCCCTTCTGTCATCTTTTTCTTGTTATTATTCTTTGTACCTGAAACACCACGCTATTTAACATTAGTCAATAAACAGCAAGAAGCACTAACTGTGTTAAATAAAATTTATTCATCAAAGCAACATGCACAAAATGTACTAAATCAGATTTTATCTACTAAAAGTAATACTAAAGACGTTAAAGCTCCACTTTTTAGTTTCGGTAAAACCGTTGTGATTGTCGGTATATTACTGTCAGTTTTCCAACAATTTATCGGTATTAACGTAGCTTTATATTATGCACCACGTATATTCGAAAATTTAGGTGCTGGAAGTAATGCTTCAATGATTCAGACTGTCGTAATGGGATTAGTTAATGTAATTTTCACTTTAATTGCTATAATATATGTCGATAAATTTGGACGTAAACCTTTATTAATTATCGGTTCTACAGGAATGACTATTGGTATGTTAGGCATGAGCATTTTAGCTGCAAATGGAGCTTTCGGTGTCATCACTTTAGTCTTCATGGTCATTTATACAGCATCATTTATGATGAGTTGGGGACCTATTATTTGGGTTTTACTTTCAGAAATTTTCCCTAATCGTATCCGTAGTAGTGCAATGGCAATTGCAGTAGCAGTTCAATGGTTAGCTAACTTTACAATCACTTCTACATATCCTTCAATGATGGATATTAGTGGAACTATGACTTATGGGTTCTATGGTTTAATGAGTTTATTGTCTTGCTTATTCGTGTGGAAATTTGTACCTGAAACCAAAGGTAAAACACTCGAAGAGTTGGAAAATGTTTGGCGTAAAGATAATACATTATCAGAACAACAATATAATCATACAAGTTCTACGCATTAATACAACAGCACCGTTCACAACTCTGAGAACGGTGCTGATTTTTTTATATTAGGTTAATTCTAACATTCGATTTAAAGCTTGTTTGGCACTATATGCTACGTTACTATCGACTGCGATACGGTTCGATAAATCACCTTGTTGAATTTTATCCAGACACCATGCGAGATGTGGTAAATCTATGCGATTCATCGTCAAACACGCACACATCAACGGATTCAATGAACGAATATTTAATTCAGGGTGTTGCTTTTTCAAACGCTCTACTAAATTCATTTCTGTACCGATGACCCATTCACTCCCTTGTGGTGCATCATTTAATTTATCAATGATATATTTAGTCGAACCAGCATAATCTGCTGCTTGGACCACATCGAATGTACATTCTGGATGTACTAAAACATTCACGTGTGGGTTACGTTGACGTGCTTGTTTAATATGACTAACATGAAACTTTTCATGTACGGAACAATGACCTTTCCACAAAATAACTCTAATATTGTCACCATCGCCATCGTATTCTAATTTCTTAGTCAAAGGATTCCATACGGCCATTTCGGTTAAATCCACACCAAGCTGATAGGCAGTATTACGACCTAAATGTTGATCTGGCAAAAATAAAATACGCTGCCCTTGATCCAAAGCCCATTGTATGACTGTAGCTGCATTGCCACTGGTCACACATGACCCTCCATGTTCACCCACAAACTGTTTGATTGTTGCTGTAGAATTAACATATGTTAACGGTAAAATATTATCTCCTAACATTTCTGTTAAATAATGATAGCCATACTGTGCCTGTGTAATGTTTGCCATATCTGCCATCGAGCATCCAGCTGACAAGTCAGGCAAATATATATGTTGATCCTCAGACGTCAAAATATCTGCAGTTTCCGCCATAAAATGTACACCATTAAACACAAAATAACGCGCTTCAGTATTCGTGCGGCAAATTCTTGCCAATTCTAATGAGTCTCCCATAACATCTGCAAATTGTGCAACTTCATCCTTTTGGTAGTGATGGGTTGGCATAAACAACTGTGACCCTAATTGTTCCTTAATACGCCAAATTTTTTCTTCTAATTCTTGATTTGAAAGTTGTAAATAGTATTCTGGTAACGCTTGTGCATCCGTTAATATTGGATTAAACATTATAAAACCACCTTTGCTGAAATATCGAGTGCGTGTGTCGCATAAAAGAGTGAACCTACAGAAATATAATCCACACCTGTTTCGGCATAAGCTACAATATTATGTTGTTGAATATTACCAGAAGCTTCTGTTTTGATATGTTTTGGCACATGTGACAGTTGTTCCGCAATCCATGCTGGTTGTCGATTATCAAACATAATCACATCAACTTCTGCTGCTATTGCTGCTTGTAGCATCGTTTCATCTTCTATTTCTACTTCGATTTTATCCATCGGTCCTTGCAATTGACGTGCCATAGCCACTGCTGTACTTAATGATTGTTGTGCTGCGATATGATTATCTTTCAACATAATTCCATCATTAAGTGTGCGACGATGGTTTACCCCACCCCCAACGCGTACCGCATATTTTTCAAACATGCCCAATCCGGGAGTAGTTTTACGAGTGTCAACTAATTGTGCTGATGTATGCTGAATAAGCTCAACCATCTGGTGTGTCTTAGTTGCTATACCGGACATGCGTTGAATTAAATTCAAGACAATTCTTTCCATAGTGAGTAACGTTTGTATTTTGCCGCTAATCTTAGCAATATGTTGTCCATGTTGTATTTGATCGCCATCATCAATATATAACTCAATAGCTATTTCTGGTTCTAACAATGTAAAACTATTATATAATATGACCTCACCACAAAATATTCCGCTTTCTTTGGCAATTAGATTCATAGTGCCACGTTGTGTTGTGTCAAAAATACTCGTTGCTAAGTCACCATAATGATTATCTTCCAGGTAAAACTGTTTGATTTTCTCTTGTACGCTTAATATGTTGAGCATGCATGTCTTCCCCCTTTACAATTTCAATGTCTATTTGTTGTAATGCTGTTTGCATCTTTGGTTTATCTAACCGATAATGTGCACCTCGAGATTCTGTACGATGTAAGGCAGCTTCACAGATGATTTCTAACATTTTTACTCTGACATAGCGTTGCCACAATGTGGGTGTAAGTTGAGTTAGAGTGATATGCTCAGCTTGCTCTAAAGCCTGATGTAAACGTGTTAAATAACCTGTCATACACGCTCCATGTCGTTCAATCCCAAGTATATCCTCGCTTTCTGCTTGTAGTGGTTTTAACACAGCCTCAGAAATTTTAGGTATCTGCACTAACGACGGTTGAGGATCTACGAGTGGACGGCTGGGCTGTTGATTAATCACTGCAGCACAATGTTGCCCCATTACAATAGCTTCCAATAAAGAATTACTTGCCAAACGGTTCGCACCATGAAAGTTAGTATTGCTTGCTTCACCAATACAATAAAAATGAGGTAAATTTGTACGGCCTGCTAGGTCTGTTTTAATACCCCCCATTGTATAATGTGCACCAACAGTTACTGGTAGGTATCCTTGCGAATAATCATCTGAGCAATAGCGTTGTGCTTGTTGATATATCCCGGGAAATCTTTGCTTAAAACCCCGTACCTGACGAATATCTATATAGCATTGTTGGTGCTGTTCGAAGATCGCCCTACTTGTAATGTCTCTAGGTGCCAAGCTACCCAAAGGATGATAATCATCCATAAAGCGAACGCCTTGTGCATTCTTTAAAATACCGCCTTCTCCTCGAACCGCTTCAGAAATCAAGCCATAATTGTTGGTTGGCGTACCTAATAATGTAGGATGAAATTGAATCATCTCCATATGCCGTAATGGCACCCCATGATGAAAAGCAATAATATGACCCGAGCTGACTGTCGACGCAGCATGAGAATTATGACGAAAAATATTACTATATCCTCCGGTTGCACATACAACTTCATGTCCTAATATTTGTTGCAATTCGTTATTCTGATCAAACATATAGACACCACATATCTTGCCGTCTCTATCATGCACTAAATCAATGACTTCAGCTTGCTCATAAGTAGTGATGTGCGAATGTCGAGTCAGGCATGCTGTTAGATGTTGCATTAAGCCGTACCCTGTACGATCTCCTCCTATATGTAAAATGCGTGGTACCGTATGTGCCCCTTCTAAAGCCCAGTCAAAATCGTGAGTGTCTACTTGTCGATCAAAGTTGATACCTTGATTTATGTATTTTTGAATAGCTTCATAACTGGCGCAAATCATCGACGTAATCACACGCTGGTCACCTAAAAGATGACCAGCTTCATATGTGTCTTGCGCATGTGATGCACCAGAGTCATGTTCGTATTTTGAAAAACAAATACCTCCTTGAGCTAAATAACTGTTGTTTGTAGTTTTACTGTCTTTAGTAAGACAAATAACGTGTACATCTTCTTCTAATGCTTCAATAAAAGATAGCGCAGCAAGACCACTGCCAATTAAAATAATTCTTTTCATTTTTACACCTAACTTTACACTTATGTTACATTTAGTATACACATATATTTACATATTTCCGATTATAATACAAGTGAGGTAAGCCTATGATTTATTTAGACAATGCATCAACTACACAACCTGATTCTCAAATATTAACGATTTTCAACGATACACAAACCAACGCTTTTTATAATAGCGAAAGTTTACATGTGGGTGGTTTACATGTCTCACAGCTTTTACAATCATGTCGTTACTATATTCAAAAATACTTTCATACTGATAAAGAAGTTATTTTCTCGCGCAGTGGCTCTCATGCTAATGACATTGCTATCCGCAGTTATTTGGAGCATACAACTAAAACCCAAATTTTAGTATCGCCTTATGAACATCCATCAATCGCTGCAGCATTAGCACCTTACGAAGATGTTTTTAATATCGTGACGCTACCTTTGACAGCAGACGGTGCTATTGATGTCAGTGCAACACAACATCTATTAACAGATGATGTTGCCTTGATTATCATGCAGCATGTTAATTCAGAAACAGGATATATTTTACCAGTTAGTGAAATTGCAACTTTAGCGCACCAATTTGCTATTCCGGTCCATGTCGATGGCGTACAAGCAATTACCAAAGTACCGAACCTCACATTAGATGTTATTACCTCTTATGTAGGTTCAGGTCATAAATTTCACAGTACGAAAGGTGCAGGATTTTTATTGATAGACCATAGTTACATTCAACCATTAAACAGCCATTACTTACATGAATCTGCGACACAAAATGGCACAATAGATACACCAAGTATAGTTGCGATGACTAAAGCACTATCTATGGATACACATAGCGATTATCTTAGTCAAATCAAATCTTTTGCACTACAACAAGCGATAGCCTCAGGTTTCACTCCTATTGAGTACGATCAAACTGCGCCACATATTTTAGCGCTCCTCTCACCGCAATTCGAAGGGCAATATGTCATGCAGTATCTCGCCAGTAAAAACATCTGTGTATCTACCGGTACCGCTTGTGGTCATGGTATGTTGTTAAGTGACGGTTTACAGGTTAAAATAAAGACAATACCTAATCATGTACACGACCAATATTTACGTTTATCATTTTCAAAATATACGACTCAACAAGATATTGCGACGTGTTTCCAACATTTACACACACTTATTCAAGGAGACGAAAGCTATGGATACACCTAATAAGCGTAGAGCTCAAATCTTACATTTACTTGAATCAGCTACTACACCGCTGAGTGGCAAACAACTTAGCGAACACTTTGCTGTTTCTCGCCAAATTATCGTCAAAGATATTTCGGTACTAAAATCACAAGATTATACTATACATGCCACAAGTAAAGGTTATATCCTCAATCAAGAACCTCAAGGTAAATCATTCAAACGTGTCATCGCCTGCCAACATACACGCGATAGGATGGCTCAAGAATTACAAATCATTTTAGATAACGGGGCAATGATAGATGATGTAGCTATAGACCATCCTGTTTATGGCACCATCAAAGCAAAATTAATGATTGAAACTAACGAAGATTTACAACAATTTTTAACACAAATGACGAAATACCAAGGTCAAATGCTCGCTAATCTTACGCAAGGCGTGCATTTACATACCATTTCTGCACACACCGAAAAAATTTTAGACAATGCGATCACTGATTTAAAACAGCACGCCTTTATCGTTGACTAAAATTACTATTGCGCTAAAAAACTGTGTTAGCGTTACCATATACTGGCCCGTCAACACAGTTCTTTTAGTGTTTTAATTTTGTTAAATTTAATTACGCAAAGTTGTTGACCCCTGTAAACTAAAAATGTATTATATACAAGGTGCACAACCATATAAAGGAGACACGATCAATTATGTTTGCAGATTTAAAATATTTAAAACAACATCCTTTCCAACTCGTTTCTATGATTGCTATAGCGTTAATACCGTTAATCTATAGCGCTGTATTTATCGGATCGATGTGGAATCCATATAATGAAACAAAGTCATTAACTGTAGATATTGTCAATAAAGATGATGGGGCTAAAATTAATGGCGAAGAGATTAATATTGGTAATAAACTCGAAGATAAATTAAAGAATGATGATAACTTCGATTGGCAATTTCATAAAGATAGTAAAGCAGCGAAACAAAATATCGATAAAGGTAAATCCTTTGCTTATATAGAGATACCGGCAAACACTTCTAAAAAAGCAAGTACATTATTAGATGAACAACCTGAAAAAGCGAATATCACTGTAAAAACTAATCCAGGATATAATTACATCGGTGCTAATATTGGTGGGCAATCAGCGACAGGTATCGAACAAAAATTAAGCGATGAAATTCGTACTACTTATACTAAAGAAGTATTTGGCAGTATGAAAAAATTAATCGCAGGTAATGAGCAAACTATCCAAGCCTTGAATGACATGAATAATGCTGAACAACAGTTGATAGATGGTAACCAACAAGTGCAAGCTGGTTTAGAACAACTGAAACCTTTAAACCCAAATGCAGTAGGTCAAATTGCACAAGGCAATACCCAAGTGACTGACGGTTTAGCTTCATTACAAGAAAACAATGAAAAATTAAATAATAACCTTAAAGCAAATATGCAACAGTCTTCAGATACACATTTTGAAGAAAAAAATGCAGAGTATGTTGCAGATCCAATAAATATGAAGCAACAAGATGTTACTGAAGTTGAAAACTATGGTCAAAGTTTCGCACCATACATTATTGCTGTGAGCTTATTTGTCGGCGCTATAACTTTCAGTGCTGTATACCCTGTAGGCAAAAATATGCTAACACGCAATTCTGTTGGTCAAACGTTTATCAGTAAATTCTTGCTATACCTCATTCAAAGTATTGTAACGAGTGCTATCCTAACACTGTTCCTTGTCTTTGTATTCCAAATCGAAATCGACGATATTGTAAGATTCACATTTTTAATTGTGTTATGGGGCTTAGCCTCAATGTTCCTTGTCACTACATTAACAACACTATTAGGTAATGTCGGTAAGTTTTTAGCCTTGATGTTATTAATCTTACAATTGGGCTCAAGTGAAGGTACATTCCCAATTGAAACGTCAAATGGTTTCTTCCAATTCCTGAACCCTATCTTACCTATGACTTATGTGATTAAAGGAATTAGAGAAAGTATCTTCGGCTTCACAGGAGCAATACCATATCATGATGCAGTGATATATCTTATTATTTTAATTGTTATATCATTGATCGTGCTATTCTTTAGCTGGATGATGAAATACAAATTCCCTAAAACGCAAACATTAGATTAAATTACAAAAAGCCTATCAATCCGAGATAGATTGATAGGCTTTTTTGTATTTATTTACAGTTGTGCTTGTGCTTTTACATAGTCAACAAAAGCTGCTATATCCCCTTTTTCAATGTTAGAAATAGGAAAGGCACCGATATCAAAACGTAATTCTACTGAAGACTCATCATGTGAAATATGTTGTAATTCATCATAACGAATACTTCTATAATAAAATTGACCATCCATATCTACGTTTAAAATTAAACGTTCATTCGTTGCAATATATGCACCTTGGTATATATGTTCTGTACCTTGTATCGTATAAGGCATGTCACCTAGTACTGCTGGTCCTTTTGTTTCTGTAGGATATAAATCATCCGGATTTACATTATCTAAAATCATGCTCTCACCTCATCTATAGATTAATCTGCTTTTTCTAGATCTACGTCATTGATGTCTATACCCATTGCTTGTGCAACGCCTTGACCATATTGTACGTCTGCTTTATAACAATGTCTAATATGACGATGTTTCAACTCATCAGTAACGGGTGCCATTTCATTTGCGGTATTGTAAAATAATGCTTGTTGTTGTTCTGTTGATAATAAACGGAATAGTTTCCCAGGTTGTTCGAAATAATTATCATCATCTTCACGGAAATCATGTTCGTAAACACTGCCTTCCAGTTCTAATGCAGGTTTTTTGTGTTGTGGTTGATCTTGAAAGGCATCGTAACTGTTTGGATAATAATGTGTACTGCTACCTTGATTGCCATCCAAAATACGCATTTGACCATCGCGACTAAATGGACAAATATTTTCTACGCCAACACCTTTAGGTTGATTGACTGGTATTTGCCAATGGTTCACACCTAAACGATAACGTTGTGTATCACCATAAGAGAATAAACGACCTTGTAACATTTTATCTGGAGAAAAATCTAAACCAGGAATGATATTAGTTGGTGCAAACGCTGCTTGCTCTACATCTTGGAAGTAGTTTTCTGGGTTACGATTCAACTCAAATTCTCCTACTTCGATTAATGGGTATTCATCTTTATACCATACTTTAGTTAAATCAAATGGATTATCTTTATGGTTACGTGCTTGTTCTTCTGTCATAACTTGAATATACATTTTCCATTTAGGGAAATTCCCTTCTTCTATAGCATTAAACAAGTCACGTTGTGATGAATCTCTATCTTTTGCTATAACTTGTTCTGCTTCTTCTGCTGTAAAGTTTTCAATACCTTGTTGAGATCTATGGTGGAATTTAATCCAGAAGCGTTCGCCTTCAGCATTATACATTGAATATGTATGTGAGCCGAATCCATGCATATGTCTATAACCTTTTGGAATACCTCTATCAGTCATCAAAATAGTGATTTGGTGTAATGCTTCAGGTAACAATGTCCAAAAATCCCAATTACTTTGTGGGTTTTTCATATTTGTTTTTGGATCTCGTTTCACGACATGGTTTAAACTTGGAAATAGCTTAGGATCTCTAAAGAAAAAGACTGGCGTATTATTACCAACTAAGTCCCAGTTCCCTTCTTTAGTATAAAACTTCAAGGCAAAACCTCTGATATCACGTTCTGCATCACCAGCACCACGTTCACCAGCTACCGTTGAAAAGCGTGCAAACATTTCTGTTTGTTTACCAACTTCTGAAAAGATATCTGCACAAGTATATTGCGTAATATCATTTGTTACAGTAAACGTACCAAAAGCTCCAGATCCTTTAGCGTGCATACGACGTTCTGGAATAACTTCTCTATCAAAATGTGCCATTTGCTCTAAGAAATACCAATCTTGCATTACTAAAGGCCCTCTTGGACCAGCTGTCATACTATTTTCTCTATCTGAAACGGGTGTCCCGAATAAACCTGTTAATTTATTATTCATCTCTATACTCCTTCTCGATTCTATATATTGATGTCTCTATGATAACGATGTGTCGCGCGTACACTTTACGTGTAATCATATTTAAAGCTATAACTATGAGCTCCACTTTATGCTTTAACCGTCACACATAATAGCTCATTAGTTACACACTTTATAACAATTACTTTTTTGTAATTATTATAATCTGTTATATCAACTTTTCCTGTATTGTCGATAATTTTATATTAATTTGTTGATTAAATTGATAATCATTAGATATAACTGATAATTATAATTAACGTCTAAACAAAAGGGAGTGGGACAGAAATCTGATTTTGAAAAAATGATTTCGTCGTCCCACCCCGGCAAGGATGACTAGTATTGAAAAAAACTTGATTTGAAGCGCATTTTCAATACAGTCAGCTACTGCCCATATGAAAAGAGACTAGGACGAATCAATATTGTCCTAGCCTCTTGATAGTATAAAATATCATTTTTCAAATAATAGTAAAAAGAACAGTCAACATGGGGCTCCTCATTTTCACAAAATAGGTCATTTGCCCTTAATGTTGATGCTGCATTATCAATTCTGCCAAACATTGAATGGCTGGCTCCATATCTTGTTCAGCGATATAGGCGTAAGAAAAACGTAAATATAGTTTGGCTTCATTGTCATAAATTTCACCTGGATAAATAATTAATCCTTGCTCAAGCGCTTGGTTGAATAGTGTTTTCATATCTATAGGTACCGTCAGCTGAAACCAAATATAAAAAGAGCCTTGAGGTTGTTGCCATGTACCACAATCAGCTAGATATGTTTCTAAACATTGAATAAAATGTGCACTTTTACGCTGTAATCTCTGCCGTAATTGTATTAAATGATTATGATAATATTTAGGTTCTGTTAACCACTTTTGGGCGATAAATTGTGCTATAGAGCTGGCACCATAGTCATTTTGCATTTTCAAATCTGCTAAATGACTAATGACACGCTCATCACCGACAATCCAACCTACACGCAAACCAGGACTTACCGTTTTGGATAAACTTCCTAAATATAATACATTATCGTTATTGTCGAGCGCCTTCATTGGTAACGGTCTGTCACCCTCAAACCATAAATCACCATACACATCATCTTCAACGATAGGTATACCTTGTTGTTGGCATTGATTAATAATTTTTTGCTTTTGTGTCTTACTGTACGTATGTTGTGTAGGATTATGTAACGTTGGAATACAGTAAAATATACTATGCTTATACTCACTATTTGCACGAAAAATATGATTAATATGTTGTTCTATCGTTTCTATTTGTATCGGTAACATCTTTGCTTTCATACTATGCCACGTATGCACAGAATTAATATACGATGGGGTTTCAATTAATACTTTAGACTGTGGTACTAATAAACCATCGGCAATTAACTTCAACCCTTGTAACGCACCTGACACGATACAAATTTGCTCAACATTACAACTAATGCCTTTGCGTGCCAAATGCTCGACAACAGCATGACGTAAAGCTAATTTCCCTTTCGGTGGTTCGTAATTAGTTGTTAACGCGCCTTCCACATCTTGTGCGATTATCTCTTTAAACAAATCATTAGGGATTAATTCTGGTTCTAATTCACCAGTTCCCGTGCGTATTAAGTGTGTATCAAATTCTAACTCATTAATTTTGCGAATATAATATTGATTATTTTGTGACCTGCTATGGCCAAAATAATCATGCCACCGTATATTATCTTTAACATATTGATTCCATTTGTACTGCGAAACGTAGACACCACGTTTTTCGATGCGATCTATTGCACCGTAACTTTCCAAAATATCAAATGCTTCTATGATTGTAGAACGATTAACCCGATACTGTTGCGCAAGTACACGTTGACTAGGTAATTTATCTCCTGGCCGTAAGCTATTGTCAGTCATTTGCGCTAAAATATCATCAACAATATATTGGTACTTTGCTTGCTTCATTTTGCACTCTCCCTTGGTTGGGATTTTAATTCACAACTGGTTGGTTTATTTGAATAATAGTTATTGTATCATATAACCATATTAGCTATAATTCACATTCCATTATAGCTACAACCATCCAATCTGGTTGGTTTATATCGGTTTAAAATACTTCATGAAAGTAGAGGCATATTATGTTACAACCTATACTACACGGCTTTTTACTCGCTTTAGGGCTCATTTTACCCTTAGGTGCACAGAATGTCTTTGTCTTTAATCAGGGGGCAAACCATCGCAAATTAATACATGCCGTGCCTGTCATCGTCACTGCCGGTCTTTGTGATACGTTACTTATTATCTTAGCGATTTTGGGCGTTTCGTTAGTTTTAATGTCTTTACCTGCATTACAATTAGTTATCTATATTATCGGCTTGATATTTTTATTTTATATGGCTTGGTCACTTTGGCATGAACAACCAAATAATTTGGCTCAACAACACTCAATGTCAGCTAAAAAACAAATAGGGTTTGCGCTGTCCGTATCATTATTGAATCCACATGCCATCATGGATACTATTGGTGTAATTGGCACTAGCGCATCAGTCTATACTGGCTCAGATAAACTATTATTTAGTCTGGCTACTATTCTTGTATCGTGGTTATGGTTTATCTTACTAGCTATACTGGGAAAATTACTAGGCTCAATAGATAAGACTGGTAAATACATCTTACTGTTGAATAAAGTGTCGAGTATTATTGTGTTAATTGTTAGCATAATCATTATTAATAATATAATTCGTTTATTATCGTAATGACATCTATAACAAGATATATAAAGTCTCTGACTTTGTTGGCAATTTTTGTGCACGCATTCCGCGGGCACTGCCTTAGCCTGTAGTCTTCGGCTAGTGCTCTTCCCGCAGGAGTCGCCCCAAATCACTGCCAATATTATAATTTATGAATTGAAATCGATAGTGTTTATTATGTTATATAAATCAAATGACAATTATCACATAAAGTCGATGTGAAATTGAATTTAGACTTTGTTTAAGACTGTCTATAAAGTCTCTGACTTTGTTGGCAGTTTCTGTGCACGCATTCCGCGGGCACTGCCTTAGCATGTATTCTCACACTATTTCCCTTCGGGCGTCAGCACGCTAAAAAATTAGTACAATAAGTTAACCAAGAACTTGGTTATTTCTTAATATCATTAAGTATACAAAATTTTATAAAACTAAAATAAACGTCAATTTCTATATTTTCTCAATAGAAATTGACGTTTATTTTTAGTCAGGTATATTTATGTCCTGAACACTTAATTATTGTTTGTCATTAAATTAAAAGTCCAGAATACAAGGCTATTCCACAGAAAAGTATTTCCTAGTACCTTACTTTTCTGTAAGTACGCCGTCCTCCATATGATAGACGTGATCACAATACTCTGTTAAGCGCTCATCATGTGTCACAACAATACAAGTTTTATTCAGTGCTTTCACTTGTTGCTGTAAAATCTCCATGACAGCAATCGCATTTTCGGTATCTAAAGCTGCTGTTGGTTCGTCAGCTAAAATTACGGATGGTTTAGTGTACAAGGCTTTGGCTATAGCTACACGTTGTTTTTGACCACCTGAGATGTCGCTTGGTAATTTGTGTTGCACGCCTGTTAACCCCAACTGAGTCATCAGGTTGTTATATTCACTTTGAGACATAACCTCTTGTTTTTGTTTACGTAATAATTTGAACTGTTGACTCACATCTAAAAAGGGCACCAAATTCGTCGCTTGTAAAATAAATCCAATTTCTTGTAACCGTGTACGTGCAAGTTGTTTTTGATTCATCATAGAAATAGCTTGATTTTGAATAGTAACTTCTCCAGATGTCGGTGTTTGTAAAGCACCTACTATAGTTAAAAACGTACTTTTACCAGAACCAGATGGGCCAACAATGGCATTTAATTCTCCTTGTTGAAACGTAATACTAGTAGGTTTGACCGCTTCTATTATCTGATTGCCATCTTTAAATGATTTCGAGACATTCTCACAAATTAGCATACTGTATCCTCCTATTACCCAATCGCTTTTAATGGGTCAATTTTTCTAATAGATAAAATTGAAAACAAACTACCTAGTAATGATACTAAGATTAAGACGATGCCAAAAATGAGTAACGTTAAAACTTCAAACTTCACCGGTACCGCTTCAGGTAGAAAGAGACTCGTTAGTAACGTTAATCCTAAACCTATAACCGTGCCGATACAAGCTAATATAAACGTTTGTGCTACTACTACTTGTGCCAAGTAACTATTCGTAAATCCTTGTGCTTTTAAAACACCAAACAAATGCGTTTTTTGTAATGTAATAACATAAAGGAAAATGCCAATAACAGTAGCAGAAATAACAAATAAAAACGTAATCATAAAGTTTAATGTTAAGTTTTGTGCTTGATAGCCTGGCAATTGTTCAATGAAGTTATCTATAGACACCGCTTCTTTATCATTCTCTAGTTGCTGTGACGACCAGTTATCATCTTTAACGACGACTGCATTAGTTTGGTCATTTTGTAATTTCGGATTGATATTTGCTATTGTATTATTATTCGTAAATAGTACTGGTGAAGCATTGTATTTAGCACTTTCAGTAAAACCAACTATTTTCAATTTTTCGTCCGATTGCGATAACGTTAAAGTATCATCAATTTGAAAGCCTTTTGTTTTCAATGTTTCATCAGCAACAACCTCATTATCGGCTGTGGCTTGACGGCCATCAATCAAATCAGGCATTAGAAAACTATTTTTTGTCACACCAAAAAGCAATGCATTTTCTTCGACATCACCATTAGACGCAATAACACCTGTCTGTTTCAATGTCGTTTGTTTATCATACGTACCTTTCACATCATCTGCGTTAAACAACGATTGTTCCACTGTTTGATTTGCATCCTTATTTAAAATAATAGCGTCAGCATGCCATTTATCTATGCCTTCTCTATTCATATTCATTAAGCCATTGGCTAAACCCGATAATAAAAACAGTAAATAACTTATCATAATTAACACACCAATGATCAAACTGAATTTTAATTTATTGCGTTTGATTTCATTCCAAGCTAAAAACATAACTCACCTCTTCTACTTACTAATTGCTGCTTCTCCATCTTACACTTTCTACTAAAACATTTATAGTTACGCATCAGTATTACACGTCAACAACTTATCATTTATCAAGGTCTTCCAATAAATCATGTAATTCTTGAAGGTCTTGTTCATTTAATTCTTTTTGTTCAACGAAATTTAATACTAGGGATTTCACATCACCACCATAGAGTTGATTAACTAACGTTTTAGTTTTTTCATATTTCATATAATCTTCCTCCACTGTTGGTGTGTACTGATAAACGCCATCTTGTTTTTCCCTAGATAACAGTCCTTTTTTATATAAACGCGTAATGAATGTACGTATCGTCTTTTCATTCCACGCTTTAGACTGTTGTACTTGCTCAATAATATGATTCGCAGATAAGGGGGACTGTGTCCATAAGACATTAATAATTTCCCACTCTGCATTTGAAATATCAGGTGCTTTCTCAGTCATTAATTATTCCTCTCTCCTTCAAAATAGCCTTACTTATAGCTTTAGCTTGTGTTCCTGATGCATTTGCTGCTCCATGTACATGTGTTGAAAAGTAATATGTGTTATTAGCTGTTGTCACATATCCTGTATACCAACCATTTTGTAGTTTGCCATTTACTTTACCAGTACCTGTTTTCCCATAGAGTTGCGCTTTTTGATAGTCTTGTTCATGTAGCAATGTATCTAAATAAGCAACATCACTTGCGCGAAAGTCTAACTGTTGTTGTTTTACCGTTGCTAAAAGTTTCACTTGTTCTAAATTAGACACTTTGAGGGCATCTTCTTGCCAATAAGCGGATGCATTACTTAAGGTTTCATTACCATAATTTAACGCTTGTAAATATTTACGCACTTCTGTGTTTCCTACCTGTTGATTCAGTTTCTCGAAGTACCAATTCACTGAATAACGCATAGCACTCTGTACATCTTGGTCACGTTCCCATTCTGCAAAAGGGTATGACTCCCCTTGCCACTGCTTTGTAGATTGTTGTGCTGATATTTTCTTTTGATCTAATCCAAAAAGTGCTAAATATATTTTGAAAGTCGAATCTGGTGCAAAGCGTTCTCTACTACCTGACTCATTATAAACAGCGTACTGTTGTCGTTGTTGATCAAATAATACAAATGAACCTTCTAACTGGCGAAAATGTTCATGTTCATCTATGTGTCTTAAATTATCTAATGCCTTCGTGTAACGTCCATTAGCATTTTCTTGTGCGCCTACTAAAGGTATTTGGACTATTAATAAACTAGAACATAGTACTACACCTATCATCAAAAGCAAACGGCGGTGTGTCTGTTTATGAAAATTTTTGATTTGCAATATTCTTTGTTTTAGTTCTACTTTTTTTCCACTGAATGACTGAACATAGATACTGTTCTCTTTTTGTACTCTAGACATTGTACTAGCAATAAGTGTCTGTCCATATAATTTATACTCTGCTGGTTGCAATTGAGTTAATACTTTTTGGTCTGCAATCAATTCACATTCTTTTTTCATATGGCGACGCACATAATAAAGTATGGGATTAAACCAAAAACATTTAGTTAATAAGTTAATAAACAATACATGTAAGGGATCTTTGCGTTGAATATGCGCTAGTTCATGTAGCATCATATATTTGCATACTTGTGCACTAAAGCGTTGATCCATATTGGTCGGTATAATAATCCAATAACCTCCCCACCAAAATGAAACAGGCGTTTCCACTAGAGGACTCTCTGCTACAGATATGCGTTTATGAGCACTGTGTAACTTTACTATATTTAAACTTTCACCCTCGCTAATCGATACTGTTGAGCGCACCAAATTGCGCAGTTGTAAACAGCCACGCACAAAATACACAATCCCTACAAACACGCCTATAAGCCACAATATCGTTACAAGCCACGTAATAGCTTCCCAATTCATTTGCGTTGTATTTAAAGTATAATCTTTTGTTTGCGACCAAGCATTGGGTGTACTCGTTGCTCCTGTTGTAGTTGCAGATTGACCAACATCACCCTGTTTGTGCGAGCTCACTAATCCTCTAATCCATTGTTGAGGTAATAATGGTATAAACATCGCTACGTAAACTAAATACCACATTTTATAGCTTATAGTGCTATGCCAGTATTTCGTACATATCGCTTTAAATAAATATAAAAAAGCATAAACTATTACCGCACTTAATGTACTCAATATTACAAATTTCAACACTCGCACATTCACCTCTTTCATTATTTCCCATGATACTTGCTTGACTTAAATATTACAAGTGTAATATAATCATTCACGAAGATTACATTTGTAATATTTAGGAGGTAACTATGAAAAAGTTTTTTACTATCTTTGTCTTACTCTGTGTTTGCTTCGCTTACACAACTGCTACTGCTTCAGCGCAAGGTTTAACTAAATTAGAACATAAAAATGATGCCACAGTAGGTGTTTATGGCATTAATACTGCTACTGGACAAACTTATTCGCACAACGCTGATACCCGTTTTGCTTATGCATCAACTTTTAAAGCCATTACGAGTGGGTTATTATTACAGCAAAATTCTCCTGAAGCATTAAACAAAACTGTAACGATAAAAGAATCAGATATCGTGGCGTATTCACCTGTTACCGAACAATATGTCGGAAAAACAATGACCCTACGCCAATTAATTTCCGCTGCTATGTTACAGAGTGACAATACTGCTAGCAATATCATAATGGAACAACTCGGTGGTCTGGATCAAATTTCGTCTCGTTTACAAGCACTCGGAGATACAACAACAAACCCACAACGTTACGAACCTGAGTTAAACAACTATGACCCTCAAAGTACAGCAGATACATCAACACCTCGTGCTACTGCCCATAGTTTACAACAGCTGTTAACAACTGATGCAGTTGCACCACAACAACGCAAGTTCTTACAAAATTTAATGTTTAATAATGAAACAGGCGATAGTTTAATCAAAAAAGGTGTTCCAGACAGTTATAAAGTAGGCGACAAAAGTGGTCAGGGTACAACTTATGGTACACGTAATGATGTTGCCCTCATATATCCAAAACATCAAACTAAGCCAATTGTTTTAGTCGTCTTTACGAAACATCAGCAACAAGACGCACAACCACAAGATGAGTTAGTTGCACAAGCAGCACGTCATGCAATACATCAGCTCGATTAACTTTAAGAATTTACGCAGACAAATATTTATTAATTATGCACTACTGTATCGCAACTGATTATTTAAATATTTACACTAACCAACAACACTTAGAGCTGGAACATGATTAATGTCCCAGCTCTATTTTCATACCTTGTTTTGATTATTAAGAACACATACCCACCAACATCATACTACAATGCTTCGACTAAGCAGCTGCCTATATTTATTAATATTTAACGATGCATTAAGGCCGTCACTTCACCTGCAAATACCTTCTGCTCATTTTGATTATAAGTATTTAACGCAACCGTCAGCCTCCCCGTAGTCTCTTTCATATGAGTTTTATCAATGACTTCTACTATGACATATAGGCGATCATCAGGATAAACAGGTTTCATAAATTTAATATTATTCATTTCAGTTCCTGCTATAACTTCTGAACCATATTTACCTTCTTCTACCCATAATTTAAAAGTCAATGCTAATGTATGAATACCTGAAGCAATAATTCCATTAAATCGCGTATCTGAAGCTTGGGTTTTATCAATATGCATATATTGTGGATCATACATTTGTGCGAATTCTATAATATCTGCTTCTGTAATCGTATATCTTTGTGTAGTATATGTATCACCTATATGAAATGCATCTAAATTCATTATCGTCTCTCCTTACGTTTAGTTATTACCTACAAGTGTATCAAAATTTCATTATATATAGAGAAGCCACTTATGTTATTAAGGGCAATAATAAAAAACCTATATTGTGTTTATATGTAATTATAAACACAATATAGGTTTTAAGACATTTGTTTATGCCCAACCACGGAAACGAGTTGCTTCTGCAGTACGTTTCACACCTATAACATAAGCCGCTAGACGCATATCAATGTTACGATCTTGCGCTAAATCATAAATCGTGTTAAACGCTTCTACCATCTTCACGCTTAGGCGCTCATTAACTTCTTCTTGAGACCAATATAAGCCTTGCTTATTTTGCACCCATTCGAAATAAGATACTGTAACACCGCCAGCACTAGCTAACACATCCGGTATTAATAACACATTTCGTTCAGTTAAAATACGTGTTGCTTCTTTAGTTGTTGGTCCATTCGCAGCTTCTGCAATAATACTTGCTTTAATTTTATGTGCATTATCAATTGTAATTTGATTCGCAATAGCTGCTGGAACTAAAATGTCACAATCTACTTCTAACAATTCATCATTAGAAATAGTATCATCAATCACATTAGTAAAGCGTCCATGTTCAGCACGCAATTCTATTAAACGATCAATGTCTAGTCCATTCGCATCATATACACCAGCTAAACTTTCAGAAACGCCGACAATTTTAGCACCTTTATCGTACAAAATCTTTGCAATAAAGCTACCAGCATTACCAAAACCTTGCACTACAACTCGTGCACCTTTAATGTCACGTCCCAAACGTTTAATTGCTTCTTCTATAGTAATTACAGCACCTAATGCAGTAGCTTGTTCTCTTCCTTCAGAACCGCCAAGCGCAACTGGCTTACCAGTAATAAATCCAAATGCATTCGCTCGACTGATTTTACTATATTCATCCATCATCCACGACATTATTTGTGCATTTGTATAAACATCTGGTGCTGGAATATCACTATCTGGCCCCACAAACTGAGAAATTGCACGAACGTAACCACGAGATAAACGTTCTAATTCTAATTGACTTAATTGACGTGGATCACAAATAATTGCACCTTTACCACCGCCGTAAGGTAAATCGACAATACCACTTTTCAAAGTCATCCACATAGAAAGTGCTTTTACTTCCTCTTTAGTAACATCTGGGTGGAAACGAATACCACCTTTCGTTGGTCCAACAGCATCATTATGTTGTGAACGGTAACCTGTAAATGTTTTTACAGTACCATCATCCATTTTCACTGGAATTCGTACCTCTAGAAATCTTAATGGTTCTTTTATTAAATCAAACATACCGTTATCAAAACCTAAATTATGTAAAGCTTCTTCTATAATTTCTTGTGTAGAAGATACTAAATTACTATTTTCTGTCATATTCACATCTCGCCTCTTTCTTAATTTATTACTTTACTTTTCATTCTCTTTTGAAATAACATTGCCTTTAACAATGAAATTTTGGCATTACTAAAATTAACTTAATAGTTAGAAAATTCAGTAAATAAAGCCGGAATCATCATTTTACTATTAAAATCGTCAAATGTAAACTAGACTACAAATAATCATAATAATTATATACAATAACATATATATCTTTAATAATTCATCAAAGAGCATAAAAATGCGTAACATCACTTTAATAAAGCTTAGTTACGCATGCTATATTTATATATTATACATAGTAGATAGTGGTGTTGTTAAGTCATTAGCTGCTTGTTGCATTACAGTTGCTTCATCTGTCGTAGCAGTACCTTGGGCACGCACAATATGCAAAGCATCAAATCCCATTATTTCTTCAAACATACCTTTCAAGTAATGATATGAAAATTCTAAAGCTGTATAACGATCATCATTAGTGTACACCGAACCACTTGCTTGAAGTAGCAATGCCTGATAGTCATCAGTCATTAAACCTACTGAACCCGTATCAGTATATTTAAAGGTTTGTCGCGGTACTAATATATTATCCATATAATCTTTCAACCGAGAAGTAATATTAAAATTGTGCATTGGTGTCACAATAACAATACGATGATGGGCTTTAAATTGCGCTATTAATGCTTTCGAGCGTTGCGCAATTTTTTGTTCATCACGTGTCATTTCTTGCTGCTGGCCTTCTTTTTCCCATATTTTTAATAGTTGCGTCGTTTCAATACGAGGAATTTCAGTTTGATATAAATTTAAGATCTCTACTTCTTCAGCTGGACAGATGGTTTGATAATGCTGCAAAAATAACTGTTGTAGCTTAGCAGAGAAAGTTGTTTCATTTTGATAATCGGGATGGGCATTAATAATTAACGTTTTCATTGAACATACTCCTTTAAACTTGATAAATTAAGTATATCGCTTAATGGTGTCAAATAACGAAACCTTTGAAAGGAGAAATTATGAAAAAATCTGAACGCTTAAATCAAGAGTTAATATACTTAAGTCAAAAACATAGTTTTCATCTAAAAGAACTAATGTCTGAGTTTAATATTTCCAAAAGTACAGCCCTCAGAGATATCAATGATTTGGAAGCAATGGGCTTAAGTCTATATGTAGAAAATGGCCGTTATGGTGGTTATAAAATTTTATCTCAAAATTTATTAACTCCAATATACTTTAATAGCAACGAAATGCTAGCCATTTTTTTCGCTTTAAAATCATTAGATTTGTTGTCTAGTACACCTTTCGAAAAATCATACAAACAAATTAGAGAAAAACTGTACCACACGATACCAACTCAATTAAAAAGTGAAATTTCCACTGTTCTAAATTTTATTCAATATTATAACGCTTCAACACAGCAACAAACGCTTTATCTGTCCGACATTTTAGACTCGATTATTCACGAATACACTTTACATATTAGCTACAACCAATACCAATGTATAGAAACCGACATTCAAGTGTATGAGTTATTTTATCGTAATGGCGTCTGGTTTTGTAGTGCGTTAGATATACCAAGTGAAACGTGGGGAATCTATCGTTGCGATTGCATTTTAGAACTACAGGCTAACACTACTGATCACCCTAGTTATGCACGAAGTACTTTGGCCGAATTTCAAACACAATACGAAGATACATATCACGATATTCCATTCAAATGTAAACTCTCAACCTTTGGCGTCGAATTATTTTCTAAAAACCACTACCCTAATATGGAATTACAATATATTGACGGTTCTCCCTACATCGTAGGCGGCTATAATATAGATGAATTAGACTACATGACTCATTATTTAATGTCTCTTGGTACACACGTCGACATTATCTATCCTGAGCAATTAAAAAAGAGTTATTTACACCAAATGCAGAGCATTATTGCGCGTTATCATTAACCTTCACTGTCACTTTTTAGCATAGTAACTTTGCACTTATATACAAATCGTCAAAATAATATATCTTACGCTTCAAACTGTTTATATATTAATTTAAGTTATTTATTATTTTTGGTAATATTATTTAATAATACTATATTAAAATCGAGGTTATTTCATCATGTGTAAAAATGTCATAGAATGGCTTATTGCAATTGTTATCGGAATTAGTATTGCTTGGATAGCTACGACATTTATTTTTAGCAAATATCACGTCAACGGCGATTCGATGTATCCAACATTTAAAAATAATGATCGCTTACTTATCAACAAATTCTCCATTTCTATGGATAGTTTTAGTCGTGGCGATGTTATTGTTTTCCATGCTACTAAAGACAAAGATTATATCAAACGATTAATCGGTATGCCTGGTGATAAAGTACGTTATAAAAACGATCGCTTATATATTAACAATCAGTATGTTAAAGAACCTTACCTCAACTATAATAAGCAACATAAAATTGGCAATCAACTTACTGAAGATTTTGATACTGCAGATATCGAACATGCTAAACAGCAACAAACTATTCCTAAAGGTAAGTATTTAGTGCTCGGTGACAATCGTGCAATTAGCAAAGATAGTCGTAGCTCATTAGGCTTAATTGAAAAAGAAGATGTCGTCGGCAAAGTCTCCATGCGATATGCTCCATTAGATCGTTTGGACTTTGGTTTTTATGCTGATTCTTTTGATAAAATTAATAAAATATCCGCGATAGAATAACTGCTTTATTAGCACTGATTGCCATTTAGCATAATAACATTGCATGATTTACACACTGTACTCCAAGTGGATATAAAACAAAGGAGCGAATTCTCAAAATAAAAAGTTTACGATTTTGACCGTTGTGTATGCTTGCCTATAACTATAATTCAAACATATAGTTTCTCTAGCTGCTGCACGTTACAAAGTGACTTGTGTAAAAATACAACACAGCTCCTCTTACACTATCGAAGTAAATTGCTATTGTAATTCCGAATAAAGAAAACGCCAATTTCTAGTTTATCGCGCTAGAAATTGGCGTTAATTTTTTAGTCAGAGCTCTGAATGTCTCTAACTCTTTTTATTGTTCAATTAATTGAATTAAGTTGCCACATGTATCATCAAAAATTGCTAGATTAATACCCTCAACTTCTTTAGGCTCAGTAGTAAATTGCACACCTCTTGCTACTAATGCCTCATACTCTTCAGCTAGATTAGAAGTCGCAAACATCGTAACTGGAATGCCGTCATTAAACAAACCTAATTGGTAGTTTTTCGCGACAGGATGCGCATTAGGTTCTAAAACAATTTCTACTGGATTGTCACTATTGGGTTCAGTCACAGTTAACCATTTAGCATCGCCCATATCTATATCATGTTTCAATTCAAATCCTAATTTTTCGGTATAAAAATCACGTGCTCGTTCTTGGTCTTCTACAAAAATACTTGTTGCTACAATTTTCATGTTTAACTAACTCCTTTATTCTTACTGTAATACCGCTCTAATTTTAACGCCATGTTCTATATATGCTTTTAAGCAACTTAACATGTAAACCCATCCTTCCTTTTGCCCTAACATAACCTCTAGTTCATCCGAATCAAAACCATTTTCCGTAGTTGTTACTAATGTTGCACCATCTTGTTCGGTAAAAGTAATCGTTACAGTTTTGTCGCCCCAAGTAAATGTAATATATTGATTAGGTACTAACTCCTTAATATTGATAGTTACTTCAGCGTTATACTCTGCATATATTAACGTTATTTCTTTGCCTTCTGACCACGACTCTGAGCTAGAAGAAAACCAAAATCCTCCAATTTCATCCTTATCCACAAACACTTCAAAAATACGTTCTGCAGGTGCAGCAATCGTCATTTTCGTTACAATATCTATAAAATTCCCCAATCTGTTAAGAGTTATTTACACAGTATAAGTTATTAACGTTTTTATCTTAACTCAAACATTACTCTGTATCAGTCTCATGAGTACCACAGAAAACTAATGGGTATACTTACATTGTATTAAAACAACATTATTAGAGGAGATGTTGCAATGATGAACCACGTAGCAGAAATAATGGTTTATGTTTACGATCATGATAAAGCGATACAATTTTGGACTGAACATTTAAATTTCAGCATAGTTGAAGATACAGAAGAAATGGAGATGCGTGTAGTCAAATTACGACCAAGCACACAAGCACAAACGCTCGTTGTCTTACAAGACAAAGCGAAAGTTGATGCCATGGATATGGGAGTCAGTACAATGACACCGTCATTAATTTTTTCTACAAATGACTTTGACCATCTCTATCAATCGCTAACAGAACAAGGGGTTAATGTAGGTGAAATAATGACATTACCTATGGGCAGAGTATTCAACTTCTCAGACTATGAAGATAACTATTTTGCTGTTAAAGATAATTAATAATTGAGCAAGCAATGCCACGAGTTAAATAATCATTGTACTTTTACTTAGCTACACAACTTAATCCCAACAATTGAACGCTCAGTAGTATAAAACACTTGATCGTTCATTTATATATTAATAGTGCGCTTAAGAAAGAAAATTGACTCAAGGTCTTTTGCTATTCTGTCCATACAGTCCGAGTAAATGCCATAATTTCATTCACAAAAAGTTTAGGTACTTCCATTGCAGTGAAATGTCCACCTTGTGCTACTTCGTGTAAGTATGTCAAATTATAATGTTCTTTCACATAAGTCGTCGGCGGTAACATGACATCTTGTTCAAATAATGAAATACCGGTCGCCACAGTTAAGTTCGCTAATGGTAATAATTTAGTCGCATTTTCCAAATAAACATTGGCAGCTGTAGCAGCACAATTCGTCTCCCAATATAAATACACAAGGTGAATCATGTCTTCCGGTGAAAGTAAACTGTCTCCATTTTGATCTTTACCACTCCATGCCCAATATTTTTCACCTAACCAAGCCAATAAACCCACAGGAGAATCTGAAATACCAAATGATAGTGTTTGTGGTTTAGTCGCTTGAATTTCCATATAGCCTGTTTCAGTTTCAAAAAACGTTTGCGCACGTTCTTGGTAATCAGCCTCTTCTAATGAAAGACTATGTGTTTTCTTCAATAATGGTCGTATGATTCCTACATCAGTTAAATGTAGTCCTAACAACGCTTGTGGACTTTGTGAAGCCATATATCGTGCGACACTTGAACCTACATCCCCACCAGATATTATAAAAGAACGATCCCCCACTGCTTGTTTCATCAGTTGTACTAAAATTTCAGCAATCTCTTCATTGCTTACACCATGTTGGAATTTAGAAAAGCCAAACCCTGGTAATGAAGGGATAATGACATCATAAGATACTTTTTCACCATTAAGCGTAAAGCCTTGAGTCAAACTATCAATCACTTTCGTATAGCGTAAAATACTATCTGGCCAACCATGTAATAATAACAATGGAATACGACGTTCGGTTTTACCATGTTCATAAATAAAATGCAGATGCTGTCCTGCTACTTCTGTTTCATAATGATTAAACTGATTTAAATGACGCTCTAAACTCGACCAATCATATACATTCAACCAATAATCTGTGAGTTCCTTGACTTGCTCAATAGAAATACCATTATTAATGTCCTCATCTAACTGCACAGGCCATTTAGCATATTCTAGCTTAGCACGTAATAAATTCTTGTGAGCCTTAGAAAAATTAATGGAAATTCTTTTCATCTTTCATCCCACCCTCTTATCATTTTCGTAAGTACTATCACTTTATTCACTAGCAACAACATTTATATTTAATTATGTAACTGTTTAATTAGTTGCTTATTCCCTAATTATTGAATTATATTTATATTTTATTTATACCCCTTTAAGAACTAGAAATGGTAATAACTTGCTTGATATTGTAAAATACAGTTTGCATAGTGTAATAAACACTATGGGATTGTATGATTAAAGGAGTTAGTATGAAACACTTTAAGAAATTATATGGCAAATTGTATTATGTAATTCTATTTATTATTATTGTAGTATTTTTAAGTGGCTTATATTGGTTTTATATTACGAAACAACAAAACACTAATAATAACGATATTTATGATAACTTTGCAGCTTTAAAAGCTGACACAAAAGAAGGTAAAGATTGGCAAATCAATGTCAAAGACACAGATGACAATATTTTAATAACCGCTATTCATGGTGGCAGTATAGAACCAGGAACTTCAGAACTAGCGAAATTAATTGCCAAAAAAGGAAGCTTTGGACTCTACAGTTTTGAAGGATTACTACCTTCAAACAATCGAAGCTTACACATAACTTCTACGAATTTTGATGAACCCAAACTACTTGATATTATTGAAAAATCAGAAGAGGCTATATCTATTCACGGCGTTGATGAAAGTAAAGAAATTGTTTACGTTGGTGGCAAAGATACAAAAATGGCCAAAGCAATAAAGCAAGAATTAGAAGACAAAGGTTTTAATGCAACGCATAGTCCGGAGATGATAAATGGTAATTCCGGCGATAATATCATTAATAAAAATGAATCGAAATCTGGCGTGCAATTAGAAATTTCCAAAGGGTTGCGGGAATCTTTCTTTGAAGACGATGATACCGATTTAGAGTCTCGCGAAAACACTAACAATTATCGACAGGACATGTATGATTTTGCTGAAGCCGTAAGCCAAGGCATTAAAGCTGGCGAGCAAGCTAAAAAATAATTAACTATAAAAGAGCACAGGACATAAATCCCTATACTCAAAATAAGCGGACCAATCTATATTAAGGATTGGTCCGCTTATAGTTAATTTTATGATTTTAATTGTTCATGCTTGCCTAGTGTAAGGTTTATTTTATAATCAGAGCTATTTATATCCCGGACGCTTCATAATTCATACTACTTATCCAAAGTAACATTAATAATTTGTCCTACAAGTGCGAAAACACCAAGTACAATACAGACTACCCCAAAACTGATGAAACTTTGTTTTTTACCTGATCTTTGTTGAGAGGTTTTTTTACCTACGATTAATAAAATCAGCCCCACAATGATGAAAACTATTGCTGTTATCAACATATAATTCCTCTCCTTAATTTACATTTCTTAGTCAATCATACTATACCCGCTCACTTTTAATCATTAACTTTTCACCAAAATTAAAAAAAGACGCCATCGCGTCTGTCATTTCTATCCTCTAATTATGTTTGCTTTTATGTTTAGCTTCCACAATATTTGATATACAACTGGTAATCATTATTAGTATAGAAAAAATAGTAATACCTAGCCAATCCTCTATACCACAAATTACTATCATGAATAGAAAAATACATAATGCCAAAACTATACTTTTAAGAATACTATACATATAGCTCTTCATCTCAATCTACTCCTATAACTAAAAAGGCAAGCACTCTTGTACCTGCCCCAAGACTTACAATAGTTTGTTATTAGAATCAGTGAAAAGAGAGAGTATTCAAAAAACTGATTCTAACAATATTATATATATTGCAAATTTACTTTTGCAACGCTTTTTTTGATATATATACAATTATTTTTTGTTACAAATAAAAAAAGCCACCCGAAGGCGGCCAAAAGGGCGAAAATACAACTAATGTGTATCTTCAAAGTTAAGCATAGCAAAAATAACAACACAATACAATAACTTTATTTTTATATTTTGAGAAACTTTTCTGTTTTATAGCTAACATAGAAGAGGTAAGTATATAAAATTATATACTTACCCCGGTTGTTGTCTGAGCAGCGAGGCCTATTACACTTATAGACCTCTTGTTAATTATAAACTTACACTTATGAATTGTGCAACTTAATTTCTGATTCTTAATAAAATTCACACAATTTGTTCAATGATTAATACTATGTAGCACCACAAAATAACGATGACTATAACTATATCAAACTTAGTTCAATCATGCGTCTTTAGATAGTAATACGCATAAAAAAAGACGAGTACTAGATAGCACTCGCCCCAAAAATAGATAGAATTATTGTCTATATTTAATTTAATGTAAAGTCAAGTAAATGATCAATTAAATTTAAAATTTTCCTAAATAAAATCATTAACTTAATTTTGTCATTAAACCTTTTATTATTTATATTCCGGGCGAATAAACCACATTTCACTTTCATAATCATGAACTACTCTATGTGCGACTTCTTCTTTTTCAGCACCTTTGCCTTCCCAGTTTTGATCTAAAGATTCAAACTTTTGATAGTTACCATCTTCATTACCATTTGTGACAATTGCCGTGTGACCAGCGCCCCCACCGTAATTTTCATTAAAAACTACGATATCGCCTTTTTGTGCTTTAAACCCTTCTGTACTTTTATGTACTGTTGCTTCACCATCAAAATTATTTTCCGTTGGGATGTCTTTAGCATAATCCCCTTCCAAGCCATGACCAAACAAATAATCCCATTGCATGTTTACTAAATCAAAACATTGCCAACCATATTCATTGTCATAGTCCCAGCCTTTTCCTTCTAATGATTCCGCATAGTCCATTGCTTCTGTATGTGTTACTTTTGCTGTTGCTTTTGCAGTATTACCATTACTCTGCACAACGACGTACACTAACATTACAGCAATCAATAGACATGTATATGTAACAACCTTAGTCATAATAGTTTCCTTTCAAATAAATAATTTTATAATTAATTGTTTATTTTTTTTATTAACTAAATTCCTAATAAACCATAACACAGTGACATAAGCTACACTATTACATGAGTATAAAACTATATTACGTTTTTATACCTATATGTAATGAATTTAATACGTTACCAAATAAAATTTTATTAGCACTTTATTTTTTGTTTCTAGTAGTGATAGACAAAGCGTATTCTAATCACTTTTAAATTAAATGACTACACATTAAAGACGTAAAAGTAGTTCTCTTTTCATTGTAATAATGTGATTCAATCATATTGTTAAAAGTAATAAATAGTTGTCTATTCATTTTTTAATATATCATATATGTTGCAATGTTTTAGTGTCACATAGTTTTCATTTTCGTAAAGTTTTATTAAAAAGATTAATAAAATAAGAACACTCTTTTCAAGGTGCTCACAGTCAATTTTCGACTTTGTTGTCAGTTTTTTGGTGCACGCTTTTCCACGGGCACTGCCTTATCCTGTAGACTTCGGTGAGTGCTATTTCCGTAGGAGTCTGCCAAAAGTACTGCCCAGATTATTTATTCAAAGTTTATTCGCTATCAAATAAACCCTTCGCATTAATTAGCGAAGGGTTTGTTTACGTTTTGAGAGCATTCTCTTCAGAGTGCTCAGACTATTAAAAATACGTACAATATAAAAAAGAGATACACACAATTGAACAGCACGCTGATCAATTGTAACTTTAAAAATACTGGATATTCTGTTGATTGTAAACGTTCCACCAATAAACAGTAATAATTAGTGTGCCAAAAGTAAAATGATGTCTGTTAATTTCACAGTAAAACTTTCATTCAAAATTGTTTACTATAGCTAGTACGTTCTTACTGTCGGCAATTTATAATTCGCAATAAAGTCTTCAATTTCATCAAAAGCATCAGAAAATAAAATCTTATCCCTATCTTCTTGTGTTAAAAATGCGTTCGTAACCATTTGATCGTAGAATTGTTGGATCAAATCGTAATAATTATCAGTGTTAAAGAAAATACAAGGATTGTTATTCTGGCCTACTCTTGTCCATGAAACGACTTCTGTAATTTCTTCTAATGTACCTGGGCCTCCGGGTAAGGCAATACAAACATCTCCTTTTGCTAACATCGTTTCTTTTCTTACTGACATACTGTCTACAATAATAAGTTCATCTAATTGATCATGTGCTAATTCTCGCTCTTGTAAAAATGTAGGCATAACTCCAATTGTCTTGCCGTGATGTTGTATTACTGTATTGGCTACAGTACCCATTAAGCCTGCATTGCCCCCTCCAAATACTAAAGTGTGATTATTTTTAGCTATCCATTCGCCTAATCGAACCGCACTGTCTTCATATTCTTGTTTGTTTCCTTTACTCGCACCACAATAAACGACGATATTCATGTTAATTCTCCCTCTCATTCTTAATTTTCTTAGCAACTATAAACGCTTTAACTGCAGCTGGACTCGTTAAAATATGGACATTTTGCTGATTTACTGTTTGCTTTATTGTGTTTAAAATGTACGGTTTACGCTTTTTTGGATAATCCCAAATGTACTTAATAAACTCTAGATTAAATCTTTCTTTACATCCTTCACCCATATCTTTTCGTGTCTTACCTAAATTTTGCAATAATCTTTTAGCTATTCTAAAAAGGCAAATTTTACGAGGCAAATCTAAAAAAATAACAGTATCTGCTGCGCTTAGTCGCTCTGCTAAACAAGCACTATAACTACCATCTATAATCCATGATTGTTTGGGTATGATGTTTTGTAATATTTCTTCTTGTTCATCCTCACTTGTCATTATCCATTGAGGCTTCCAAAAAAGCACATCTAAGTGATATAGCGGTAATTGCAATTCGCTAGCTAATGTGCGACACAAAGTAGATTTTCCTGAACCAGAAGAACCCATAACAACAACTTTTTTCATTAACATCACCTTCTATGTATACTGGATTTGAAATTAATTGTACATGAGTACCTATATGTTCACAATTTTTAATTTATCCAAATTACACCTACTCCTGTTCACCACTATAGCAATTTAGTGTAAACTGAAACAATACAATGCAGATGAAATGAGGGGTACAATGTTCAAAACATATATTAATAAGCAATTAAGTTTAAAAATATTAGAAGAATCCGACACTCAAGCTTTATTTAATGTCGTCGATGAATCTCGTACATACTTGGCTGAATGGTTACCATTTGTTAATTTAACGAAAAGCAGTGATGATACGAAACAATTTATTAAATCAGCATTACAACAATTCGTTGCACATGATGGCTTTCATTGTGGCATTTGGTATAACGATAAATTAGTAGGTGTCATCGGTTTACATTATATAAATTGGTTAAATGAAACTACCTCAATTGGTTATTACCTACATCAAGACTACCAAAAGTTAGGTATCATGACTGAATGCACACAATTTTTAATAGATTATTGTTTTACAGAATTAAAGCTTAATCGTATTGAAATCAGTACTGCAACACGAAACACGAAAAGCCAAAACATTCCTAAAAAACTTGGTTTTACACAAGAAGGCATATTAAGACAAAATGAAAAATTAAACGGCTCATATTCAGATAGCTATGTTTTCAGTTTACTGCGTAGTGAATACAATCGCTAAAATGTACCCTTCTGATATTGTGAGCACAAGCAGCTACACCTAGTTATAACACTATACTTAGGTGTAGCTTTTGTTATTTCTTGGGAAATATTCTTTATTGTCTACACCTTATTTAAAAGCGACGCCATTATTTATATCGTGTTTTTTCACACAATCCACTTTTATCGTACAACTTGTCACCATTACATTTTAGCTACTCATATGTACGAACCTCATACTTTTAATTACGTACTATTGTTAACCACTACACAATGAATCAGAACTACATCACCATACCACTTAGCTTGTATAGTGCACCACTTGTTCAATTGCTATAGTAATTTTGTTATAAATTTGATTAACTTACTTTAAGGGGGAGACGGAATTGAAAATTCAAGTTGACTATAGTGAACAAATGACACACGATGAATTGCTCATTACATGTAATAAACACAACCATGATATCGATAAATTATTGACTCTCATTAATGATTTTTATAATCAGCCAAGTTACCAAGTTCGTGATCTCAACAATGATATTTATTTTATTGCGCAACACGATATATATAGTTTTCGTTTTGAAAATAGGTTACTAAAAATTTATACATTAAAAGGTACTTTTATTTTAAATGAACGACTTTATAAAGTTAAAGAACATTTAGCAAGTCATTTTTTACAAATATCTAAATCTGAAATTATCAATACAATGTTTATCGATCACTTAGTTTTAAATAAAAACGGCATTATCGAAATTATATTTACCAACAATGACTCTACGTATTCTTCCAGAAGATATTTAAAGTCTATTAAGGAGGCATTAAAATTATGAAACGTTTATTGATGGGAAGTACTATGGGTATTGCACTAGGGGTTTTAATCTCTATAATATTTTCACTGATCTTTGCTGATGGTAGCTATGCCCCAGTTAATCCGCATTCTTTTATGGGGGAAATCTACAATGAACACTTAACTGAAATTCAAACATTTATTATAGCTGTAGTGATTTGGATATTGTTAGGTATTACTTTCAGCACGAGCAGTTTAGTCTTTTCACATTTGCGATATACACGAGTAAAAACCACCATGCTACACTTTATCATCATGCTTTTTATCTTCTTTCCTTTAGCAATACTAGCTGGTTGGTTTCCTTTCAAAATCTCGGCAATCGTCATATTTATTATAATATTTGTGATTATTTATGTAGTGATTTGGAAAATACTTAATACTAAAAATCAAAAAGATATTGAAGCTATTAATAAACAACTAAAAAAAGCAAAGGACTGATTAGTATGAATAATGGTAGATACACTGTTTTACCGCATAAAGATGTAACTGTATTTCTTATAGGCATGCGTGTCAACAAATGGTTCGCAGTTCACAAATGGCTACCAGTCTTTTTAGCTATGCCACCAATGATGAAAGAATTAATGAGTGATAAATCACTGGGGTGCTTATCTTTCGAAATGTTTTTTAAATATCGTGGAAATATAGTAGTGCAATATTGGGAATCGAATGACAAGCTACTCGCCTATTCAAAAATGCCCAATCATCTTAAAGCTTGGAAAAAATTTATGAAACGTACTCAAAATAATGATGCTGTTGGATTTTATCATGAAACGTATAACGTCAAAGCTCAAGCATATGAAAATATTTATATTAATATGCCAGACTTTGGTTTAGGAAAAGTTGAACAGCCAGTAAAAGTAAATAAACACATACATTCAGCCAAACAAAGATTGAAATCATGATGCTATTTTAATTAAATATGCTAATGTTTGTAGTTTTAAAAATACGAATTTGATCTTTTCATATTTGATTACACCTCTCACATTATCTGTAACGTGAGAGGTGTAATACTATGTATAGATTTATTAAAGTGCCAGTACAAAATTTTTATTCTACTAATACATTGTAATAAATCATTTTTCTTTCTAGGGCTCTTCACATCAAGTGTTATAATAATTGCAGGTGTTGTTACTTTTTGTATAGTCCTATTTACATTGGGAGTATACTCTATAGTTAAATGTTAAGAGATAAGATAGGTGAAAACTATACTATATCTATTATATTTTTTTAGAGTTACGTGATAGCAAGTATATGAATATGTATAATACTAATTAACTTAATTATATAGAGAGGTAGATATACATATGAGTAATACGGAAAAGAATAAGGAGAAGAAAGTTATAAGTGTATTCAATTGGGCTTTCTTTATTCTAGTATTTATACTATATTTTTTTGTTTATAATTACATAGATAATTTACCTAATGATGTGGAATATATGAACCCTTTAGTATTAACACTAGCAACATTATTCTTTGGTACTTCAATGAAAGCTACATACGATATACTAATCAATATTTATTTTGGTTTTGAAGAAGATATTCCTAAGTATTATAAAAAAGGAAAAGTTCAAATACATAGTTTTATTGATTTTATATCTATTGGTTTTGTTTTGATAGTTATAGTTAAGTTTATTAATAACTTTACAATTGCACTTGCTATTACTATTTTCTTTGTAGCTTTTCTAATGTTAACTGCTTATATGTACTTATCAAAGAAAATCTTAACTAAGAAGAGTAATTGTAGTGAAAAAGAAACAAAATCATATTAGGTATAAGGCTAATTAAGAAATACAGAAATATCTCAGTTAACTATTTTTGCATTCCCATCCACTATGGTGTTATAATATGCGTAACGAAAATAAGTATTCACTTATACACCAATCCCCTCACTACTGCCATAGTGAGGGGATTTTTGTTGGTGTGGCTTAAGGTCGCCTAGTTTTTATTGCGTTTACTTAGCCAATAAGTAAAGTACGCGATGGCACAGCCACTAATGACTGGCCCTATGATGTGAACGAAAATAAGTATCACTTTATACACCTCCTCTCTACGTCAACTTGACGCCTGAGGAATAGGCGACTTCATTATTATATCACCTGTGAGTTGTTACGCATATGTACTCAAGAATGGTTTCCAAATTTTGGACAGTTCACTAATTGGAAATGATAATAAAGAAGATAATGATACCGTAGGGATATGATAAAGAAGTTAGAAAAGATTGATAGTTAGAATTGACTATATTTAAACTGAGATGTATTATATTTAGCATAAGGTCACGAATACAGACCTATAAAAATACTAAAATACCTGTAGCTCTGCCATTTAATATACTTGGGCAGGGCTTTTTTTATAAAAGGGGATAGTCATGAAAAAAGTAGCAATAATAGTTGATGGACAATTTTTATTACATAGAATAAGAGATGCACAATCTTCTACACAATATCCAAACCTAGAAGATCAATATAATTTTTTAACTAATCTTATTAATTCAAATGACGAAGAACTTTTTAGAATTTTTTATTATCAAGGTAGCCCAAATAAACAAACTGTAGACAAACCCATTTCAAAAGATAAAATAAATTTTTCAGAATCTCAAATTAATAAATATTCCAGTAACCTTATCACCGAATTATCAAACAAAGATTTTGTTGCTATGAGGCTTGGGGACACTTTCTTTAGAGGTTGGAAACTAAAAAATCCAGTTCTAGAAAAAATTAGAAAAGGTATAATTAAAGACACTTTAAAGTTAACTGATGATGATTTCACACCTGATTTCTAACAAAAAGGTGTAGATATAAAGATTGGTTCAGATGTTGCCTGGCTATCAAATAACAATATAGTAGATAGAATATATATGGTTACTGGAGATGCTGATTTTATCCCTGCATTAAAACAAGCAAGAAGAGATGGTATTCAAATTAAACTAGTTAAAATAGGCACCAAAAAAATAAATAACGATTTATTAAAACATTCGGATTTTATATTAGACTTATCCAACAATGATGTAATAGATAAAATCTCCAAATAAAACACAAAAAACCCTCTAGTCTGTTTACTAGAGGGTTTTGCAGATACAATATCTATTATTGTTCTTCTTTAACATATGGTAATAATGCCATATGACGAGCACGTTTGATAGCGATAGTCAACATACGTTGATATTTAGCTGAAGTGCCTGTTACACGACGAGGTAAAATTTTACCACGCTCAGAAATAAAACGTTTTAATAATTCTGTGTCTTTATAGTCGATGTGTGTAATACCATTTGCTGTGAAATAACAAACTTTTTTACGACGACGTCCGCCTCTTCTTGGTCCACCTGCCATGGTTAACTGCCTCCTTTTACGATAATTTGTTTTTTATACGCTCAATTATTAGAATGTTTATCAATCACTATGTGTGTGTTGTGATTGTTAGTTATCATTTCTATTATTATTAAAAGATTTTTTATAGATATGTGTGAAGTATCGGCAAAATCTTGTGTGTGTGTATATGTGCACTATCAATAATATAAAATAGCCTGTCATTTGTCAATACGTTGTATTGGAAAATATAAATGATAGTAGATTTTTATGGTAATTACATTTATCAATGCGAAGTTAATTAATAAGCGCTTTAATTTCCTCGCTCAGTTGATCATACGAATTATTAATAAAGAAGTGGTCCCCATGGAAAAATTTGTAATCTACTGCGGCTTCCGTCAATTCCGACCATTTATAGACAGTGTCAGTTGCTATATCATCGTTTTCACCGACAAATACAGACAATGTCGTCTCTACTTTGTCTTCATGTTGACTATTGTGGTAATTATCAATAGCTAAAAAGTCATTTTTTAGTGATGGCTTCACTAAATCCCATAACTCCTCATGATTTAGCACTTCTTCCGGTGTCCCACCTTTATTTTGGATGAAACGTTTAAATTCTAGATCATTCATATGCTCAATGTTATTATTGCGCTCTGTATAACCTATTGGCTCACATGCACATAAAATCATATGTTATGGTGCCGTATAACCTATTTCTGAAAGTTTAAAATATATTTCGTAAGCTAAAATTGTCCCTAAACTATAACCCAATATGATAAATTTTTCCGGTCGTTCTTGCATGATTTGTTTTACTAAATCATCCACCATATCTTCAATTTCTTCTAATGGTTCTTCTATTAACCGTTCACCTCGACCAGGTAATTCTAAGGGTTTTAAGATGATATCACTTGGGAGTTTATCCTTCAATGGATAATATAATGACTTATTGCCTCCTGCAAATGGAATACAAAATAATGTTGTTTTTACCATATACTCAACCCCTTAAAGTATAAAATCTTTGTTAAATGTTGGCGTGATATTTGTTATTTCGACATTTAAAGTGCTAGCTGTTGCTGTGTCCATAATGATAGACAACCTATAATCTCTATTAAATTGCCGAGAAAAGACTGATAGTTGATCAGGCCGAGTTGCCATATCATCTTTGATACTATAGTTGTTATGGCCTGGCACAATCGCAAATGAATCTAATGATTTATACAATCCTGTACCAATTAACTTTAAATAACATTCTTTTAATGTCCAGAGTTCATAAAATCGTAGTAATTGTTGCTCAATGCGACCTGCTCTAATATAGTGGGCTTCTTCTACAGCAAAATATTTATCTGGAATTGATAAATCAATGGGTGCTATTTTCTCGATATCTACACCAACATTATAATCACTCACAATACATACAGAATAACCACTAGTATGGGAAGTATTAAAGTAGTATTGGGATGGTGTAGTGATTAACGGTTTACCATATTCGCCTCGATGCAAAGTAATATCTTTCATATTACAACCTGTATGTTGAGCAATACAAAAGTGCTTAAATTGTTGAGAGTACCATCGCTGATATTGTTTATGTTGATACTCGGCATTACTCGTGTTCAATACGTAAATTGTTACGTCCATGCTGACACATCCCATTAAGTAAATTATGTAAATGCAAGAGCATCTCAGAATCCAACTGGTGAATTCCGGCATGCTCTTACATAAATGATTACAACGACACGTAACCCAAATCTTCAGTGTAATCATCGCATGTTAAATGGTACGACTATTAAACACTTACCTAACTGTTAAAAATTATTTTTAGGATGGTTAATCATTTTCTCTAATGTCTCTGTACTAGTTGGTTTCCATTGGAAATCTAATCGTTCTAACACGAAGTTTGTTTTATAATCTAAGATTTCAAAATGTGATTTGTTAAACAATGTATTATCTAAAATACCAGTGTGTAATAAGAAGTCATTGATTTCATCACTCATTACACCTTGTTCGATACACTGCATCAAGTAATCCATAAAGTCATTCCACTGAATATCATCAATACGATGATTGTTGTCGTTATAGACGTCCATCAAAGTTTTCAATGATAATAATTGATTGTTATAAATATGGTGCGTTTCGTTACGTAGTTGATTATTTAAAATCAACTTGTTGCACGCTTGTGCTGCTTGATCAACAGGTGTGAAATCAACATCATCATGTGCTAAGTTAGGGAATTTTTGTAACTTTTTAAATGATTTGATAATACTATAAAAGGCATTATTTTCTTCATTTTTTTGGAAAATACCTGTTTCAGAATCACATTGTAAATTACCTAAACGGTAAATATTCGTTTCTACACCTTCGTCACGATATGCTACTAAGCGTTTTTCAGCTTCAATTTTCCCATCTAAATATACGTTATTCGGTTTTTGGCCTAAATCAATATCATCTTCCGAGAACGTCACTTGTTTTTTGTCTTCGATATGACCAGAAGCAATAGACATCGTTGACATATGATGGATTTCTTTTAGTTTTTGGTCTTTGGCAAAATCAACTATATTATTTATTGCATTAACATTCGTGTCATAAGACGAAGCTTCCGTGGCAAAGTGATTAACATTAGCTGCAGCATTAATAATAATATCGATGTTGTTTGCTAAATAATCATAAGTTTGCGTTGCAAAACCTAGGCCATCCGCTTCAATATTACCCTCCACTAAATGAATACGACTAGTATCTGCTGAATTCAATTGAGCATTGAAGTAATACTGCCAATTATTGTTAAGTTTTGATTCACCACTTAACTCATTACTATTACGCACCATGACATAAATAGTAAAATCTGTGCGCGCAAGTAAATCTTTTAAGACATGAATACCAAAGTACCCTGTAGCACCTGTTAACAATACTTTTTTATCTCGTTTAACCGCTGTTTTATCAATAGCTTGATATTGCTGAGCACTTTTCTCTTTGTAGTCATTTACTTCATTCATAAAGTCGCTACTGAAACGATGTTCATGCTCTACTGTTACTTCTTTTAAAGCACTCAATTTAGCCATAATATTAGTATCTGCACGTTCGATTAATGCTTTACTAATACTTTCAACGGTCTGTAATTCGAAAATATCTTTAATAGAAATATTATATGATTTAGAGAGTAGCGACGTTAATTTAATAGCTTTAATTGAATCTCCGCCAATTTCAAAGAAACTGTCCTGAATGCTCACGCGTTCTCTGTCCAATACTGTTTCAAACGCTTCAGCGACTGTAGTTTCCATATCATTGCTTGGTTCAATATAAGTAGCACTTTCGACTTCGATTTCTGGTAATGATTTCTTATTCAACTTACCATTTACTGTTACTGGTAGCGCATCTAATTGCATCATATAAGCTGGCACCATATATTCTGGTAATTGCTGATTTAATGCTACTTTAATAGCTTCAAAATCTAATGTTTCTTCGGCAACGAGATACGCACATAGTGCTAAATCAGAACCAGCCATTGGTTTAGCAACAACTGCAACATTAGTAATTGCACTCATTTTACCTAAGACACTTTCAATTTCTCCCAGTTCAATACGATAGCCACGGATTTTCACTTGTTCATCCATACGACCTAAGTATTCCACCATTCCGTCGCCACGCCATTTTGCTAAGTCACCAGTACGGTAAAGTTTACCGTCGCCAAATGGATTATCAATGAATTTTTCAGCAGTTAATTCAGGGCGATTTAAATAACCTCTTGTTACAGCGATACCGCTAATACACAGTTCTCCCGGAACACCAATCCCCATCAACTTATTATCTTCATTTATGACATGTGCGTGTACGTTTGCAATTGGATTACCAATTGGTATCACTTCATGTGTCTTACTATGAGGGACAGGATAGTGTAACATCTCAATCGATGCTTCTGTTGGTCCATACAAGTCGACGAGTAATGTATCATTTCTTTTTCCAATTACAGTGTTAAATTCATTTGCAAGTACAGGTTTAAGCGCTTCACCTGTTGCTAACAATGTTTCTAATGATGCTAAACTAGCCACATTGTCCGTCGATTTAATGTAATCGATAAAGCCACCTAACATTGAAGGCACAAAGTGAACCATCGTCACATGATGATCATGAATTAAGTTCATAATCTTCTCTGGATTCACTTCTTCACCACTCGGAAGTAGTACAGCTTGGCCACCAACCATTGCCCAACTGAAAATTTCCCACACTGATACGTCGAATGTAAATGGTGTTTTGAATAATATAATGTCACTTTCATCGAAATTATATTTATCAATCATCCAATTCAGGCGATTAAGGACACCTTCGTATGGAACAAGGACACCTTTAGGTTTACCTGTTGTACCAGATGTATAAATTACATACATAAGGTTCGACACATCTGTGACATGCGGTAAATTATCTTTCGGCAATGTAGTTAAATCTGTAGTTAATAGGTCAATAACAGTATTATCATAAGCTAATTCACTATTAAGTGTATGGTCTGTTATTAAGACGTCTGGTTGACTATCTTCTAACATGAATTCGATACGCTCAACCGGATAATTTGGATCGACTGGCACATAAGCGCCACCAGCTTTTAAAATACCGAAAATACCAACCATCATCTCTAAACGGCGATATGTCATAAGACCTACAAGGTCATCTGGCTGTACGCTTAATTCGCGTAAACGATATGCAAGTTGATTCGCTCTTGAGTTTAACTCACTATACGTTAAACTTTCTCCTTCATACGTAATTGCCGTCTGTTGTGGGGTTTGTGCCACTTGTGCTTCAAAGCGTTCTACAAACGTTTGCGAATTATTCAACGATTCAGCCGTATCATTAAAGACTTCAAAGATTTCAGTTTGTTCTGCTGCGGTAATAATTTCAATTTCTCCAATATTAAGTTGTGGATTTTGCGTAACATTTTTTAATATTTCCATGTAATGTCCGAGCATACGTTGCACTGTTTCAGCATCAAACAACTCTTGACCGTATTCTAATAATACTTTATACGTGTCGCCTTCTTCGATAGTCATATTCAAATCAAATTTCGCATTGGTGTTTGTTGCTTCTTTAGTTTCAATGTTCCAATCTTCAATGTCTATGCTTTGTTTGTCATTATTTTGTAGTGTGAATAGTACGTCGAATAATGGATTACGTGTTAAGTCACGGTTTTCCACAATTTCATCTACCAATTCTTCAAGTGGATACTCTTGATTATCAAATGCTTGTAACGACGTTTCTTTGAGTTCGGCCAATAATTGATTAAATGTTTTTTGTCGTGTTGGATAGCCACGCATTGCTAACGTATTAACGAACATTCCTAACATACTTTCAGTATCTTTATGTGTCCGTCCTGAAATTGGACTACCGATGACGATATCTTCTTGACGACTATATTTGTGTAGTAACACCATAAATGATGATAATAAAATCATATAATCAGTACTTCCTGTTTCTTGTGCTAAATGATGGATGTCTTGAGTGATTTTCGCTGGCACATCCACTGAGACTGTCCCACCAATAAAGCTTTGTTTATTTGGACGCGCACGATCATAAGGCAAATCAAGTACTGGTGCTTCTTCTTCAAATTGAGCTAACCAGAAAGCACGTTGTGCACTCATATCGCGATTGTGCATCCACTCACTATAATCTTTATATTGTACTGTCAATGGTGTTAATGCTTGGTTTTGATATAATGCAGAGAATTCTTTCATAATTAAATTAATAGAAAAACCATCTGAAATAATATGGTGCATATCAAAGAGTAAAATATAATGCTGCTCTGCTTGTTTCACAATTTTCACGCGTAACAATGGTGCTTGCGCTAAATCAAATGGTTTTACAAAATCCTCTAATAAAGCATCATAATCAGGATTAGCATTTTCTTCATAATCCACTGCGATTTCTGCTTGCTCATTAATAATTTGTACTGGCTCGCCATCAATCGCTTCGAAATGTGTGCGTAATGATTCATAACGGTCAATTAACGCTTGGAATGCCTCTTGTACACGCTCTACATCAACGTTCCCATGAATTTCTAAAATGCTCGGCATATTGTATGCTGTTTGACCAGATACCATTTCATTTAACACATATAAACGTTTCTGTGGTGATGATGCATAGTAATGTGCTTTATGTTCAGCCGGAGCAATCGCTTGAGTATGGGCTTTGTCAGTACTATTGAGTACTACTTTTGCAAGTTGGGCTGCAGTAGGATTCTCAAAAATTGCTTTAAGTGGCAGTCTTACCCCTAGATGACTTTCAATTTCATTGACTACACTTATTGCTTTTAATGAATGTCCGCCAATTTCAAAGAAATCATCATATACACTGACTTGTTCTAAATGTAAAACAGTTTCAAAAGCCTGAGTGATACTTGCTTCTTCTGGTGTTGTTGGTGCAACATAAGCCTTTGTTTCTACTTTAATATCTGGTAATGCTTTTTTATTTAATTTACCATTGGCTGTTACAGGCAATTGTTCAAGTTGCGTCATAAAAGTCGGTACCATATAACTTGGTAGCTTTTGTCCAAGTGTTGCTTTAATCGTTTCTATATCAATCGCATCATCTGACACTAGATATGCACAAATTGATAATTCGTCACCAACGACTGCTTTGGCGATGACAGCCACATCCGAAATCCCATCGACTTGACCTAAAGTACTTTCGATTTCACCAAGTTCAATACGATACCCACGGATTTTTACTTGTTCGTCAATACGTCCAAGATATTCAACATTACCTTCTGCACTCCACTTCGCTAAATCACCGGTACGGTACAATTTACCTTCACCAAATGGATTATCTATAAATTTTTCTTGCGTTAAATCAGGTCTATTTAAATAACCATCTGTGACACCTACACCACCGATACATAACTCGCCGGGAACACCGATCCCCATTAAGTTATTATCTTCATTCATAATATATGCTTGAATGTTAGCAATTGGCTTACCGATTGGAATAGTGTCATACGCTTGTCCAGCATGACATGGGTAATAAATAACCTCAATTGATGCTTCTGTCGGACCATATAAATCAAGTAACAAAGTATTATTTGGTGTACCAATAATCGTGTTAAATTGATTTACTTGTTCTGGTTTTAACGCTTCACCACTTGCGAGTACGTGATTAACTGAAGCGATAGCTTGTTGCTTATTCGTATTTTTAATGAAGTCGATAAAGACCCCAAGCATTGACGGTACAAAGTGTACCATTGTAATCAGATGATGTTCTAAGAGTGCGGTAATTTTTTCTGGATTACTTTCTTCACCTGAAGGTAGTAGTACAGCTTGACCACCAACCATTGCCCAACCAAAGATTTCCCATACCGACACATCAAACGTAAATGGTGTTTTAAATAACACAGTATCATGCGCACTGAAGTGATATTTATCTATCATCCAATTCAGGCGATTCATAACACCTTTGTATGGTACCATTACACCTTTCGGCTTACCTGTTGTGCCCGACGTATAAATGACATACATTAAGTCTGTCACATCAGTGGCATGTGGTAGATTTGTTTTAGCTTGGTTCTCATATACAGCTGAATCTGTTAAATTAATAACTTGTTGGTCATAATCAATCGAAGCGTCTAAATTATGATCTGTTAATAAGACGTCCGGTTGGCTATCTCCTAAAATATAATTCACACGATCACTAGGATAGTTAGGATCTACTGGTACATAAGCACCACCAGCTTTCAAAATACCGTATATACCAATCATCATTTCTAAACGACGGTTTGTCATTAAACCAACTAAATGATTTGCTGCTACACCTTGTGCTCGTAACACACGCGCTAATTGATTCGCACGTTCGTTTAATTCACGATACGTTAAGCTTGCGTCTTCATACATAATTGCAGTTTGTTCAGGTGTTTTCGCCACTTGTGCTTCAAAGCGTTCGACAAATGTTTGTGTATTATTTAAGTTAACTTGTGTGTCGTTAAAATCATTAAAAATTGTCGTTTTTTCTGACTCTGTAACTATGTTAATGTCACTAATTTTTTGTTCAGGATTTGTCGTGATATTACCTAAAATTTCGAAGAAGTGCCCAAGCATACGTTGAATCGTTGCCTCTTCAAATAATTCACTCGCATATTCTAATGACACATCATAGTGTTCACCATCTTCTATAGTCATACTCAAATCAAACTTCGCATCTGTATGTGTAGCCGCCTTAGGTTCAATCGCCCAATTATTGATTTCTAATTTTTGTTGTTCATTATTTTGTAACGTAAATAAGACATCAAACAACGGATTTCGCGTTAAATCACGTTTTTCTACAATTTCATCTACTAAAGCTTCAAGTGGGTATTCTTGATTATCAAACGCTTTTATAGATGCATCTTTCGTTTCAGACAACAATTGGTTAAAGGATTTATTACGTTCAGGATAACCACGCATAGCTAATGTATTAACAAACATCCCTAACATATTTTCAGTATCTTTGTGTGTACGTCCGGAAATTGGACTACCGATCACCACATCTTCTTGGCGACTATATTTGTGTAATAATACCATGAATGACGTTAGTAAAATCATATAATCTGTACTGCCTGTTGTTTGCGCTAACTGACTAATAGCACTACGTGTTTCATCAGGCATACGCACTGTAATAGAACGCCCATCAAAATTTTGTTTATTCGGTCTAGCATGGTCATAAGGTAAATCTAAAACGGGTGCTTCCTCTTTAAATTGTTCTAACCAATAAGTACGTTGACTCGTTAAATCACGTGTGTGCATCCATTCACTATAATCTTTGTATTGCACTTTTAATTCTTCTAATGCATAACCTTGATAAAGTGCTGAAAATTCTTTGATGATAATATTAATTGATAAACCATCGGAAATAATATGATGCATATCAAATAATAAAATAAAACGCTGTTCTGCACATTTAACGATTTTCACTCTCAGTAACGGTGCTTGTGCTAAATTAAATGGACGTACAAAAGCCGTTAACAAACTATCATAATCTTCAGTATGTGCTACTTCGTAATCTACGCTAATCGTCGCTTGTTCTTCAATGACTTGTACTGGTTCGCCGTCTATCGTCTCAAAATGTGTTCTTAACGCTTCGTGTCTATTAACCAGTGTTTGGAAAGCCTCTTGTACACGTGTGATATCAACATCCCCACGTATTTCTAACATACTTGGCATATTATAAGCCGTTGGACTATCCGTCATCTCATGTAACACATAAAGTCGTTTTTGTGGTGATGACGTCAGATAATAAGGTTTGTCTGTAGCTTGTGGAATGTCATGTCCTGCAGTCTCTTTGGCTTGCGCTTCAACGACTGTGGCTAATTGCGCTACACTTGGATGTTCAAAGATAGCTTTTAATGGTAATCGTATACCCATACGACTTTCTATATCATTAATTACACTAATTGCTCTTAAAGAATGTCCACCAATTTCAAAGAAACTATCTTGCACACTAACTTGCGGTGCATTCAACACTTGAGCAAAAATTTTGACTATTTCAGCCTCCATATCCGTCGATGGTGCAACATACGTTTTTGTTTCTATTTTAATGTCAGGCAATGCTTTTTTATTTAATTTACCGTTAGCTGTTACTGGTAATTGTTCTAATTGCATCATGTAGGACGGAATCATATATTCCGGTAACTTTTTCGCTAAAAGTGACTTAGTACTATTAAAATCAAGTGCCTCTTCAGACGCCAAATAAGCACAAATTGCCAACTCAGAACCTTGAACTGGCTTGGCCACTACTGCAACATCCGATACATTATCCATTTGTCGTAATAAACTTTCGATTTCCCCAAGCTCAATACGATAACCACGTATTTTTACTTGTTCATCGATACGTCCGATGTACTCTATATTGCCATCTTCGCTCCATTTAGCTAAATCGCCTGTTCGATATAATTTACCTTCACCATAAGGATTATCGATAAATTGTTCGGCTGTTAATTCAGGACGGTTTAAATAACCATCTGTGACTCCAACTCCACCTATACACAGCTCGCCTGCTACACCAATACCTAATAAATTATTATCTTCATTCAAAATTAAAGCTTGAATATTGGCAATAGGCTTACCGATAGGTATTGTGTCATAGATTTTATCGGCGTGACATGGGTAATAAATAACTTCTATAGATGTTTCAGTTGGTCCGTATAAATCGATAAGCAACGTCTCATCAGGACTACCAATACGCTCATTGAAACGATTAACGTGTTCAGTTTTCAACGCTTCACCACTCGCCAAAACATTATTCACTGAAGATATAGCTGCGACATTGTCAGACGCTTTAATAAAATCAATAAAGACACTTAACATTGATGGCACAAAGTGAACCATCGTAATATCATGTTGTTCAATAAGTTTTGTAATTTTTGCCGGATTACTTTCTTCACCTGAAGGTAATAACACTGCTTGACCTCCGACCATAGCCCAACCAAAAATTTCCCAAACGGATACATCAAATGTAAATGGTGTTTTAAACAACACTTTTTCTTGTTCACTTACGTTAAACTCATCAATCATCCAATTCAAGCGATTGATTACACCTTTATAAGGTACCATCACGCCTTTAGGTTTCCCAGTTGTACCAGATGTATAAATGACATACATTAAGTCTGAAACTTGAGTCACATGGGGTAAATTTTCTGTTGGTAGCGACGATAAAGTACTATCCGTTGTTAAATCAATCACATGTCCATTATAAGTAATTGCCTCATCGATGGATCGATCCGTTAACAACACCTTAGGTTGACTGTCCTCTAAAATATAATTAATACGCTCACTAGGATTATTCGGATCAATAGGTACATAAGCACCTCCAGCTTTTAAAATGCCATAAATACCAATCATCATTTCTAAACATCGATTGGTCATAATGCCTACAAAATCATTCGGTTTAATATTGGCATCACGTAATTTTACTGCCAACTGGTTCGCACGTTCATTTAACTCATTATATGATAAACTCGTACCTTCATAAGTGATGGCAGTTTTCGTTGGTGTTAGTGCAACTTGTCTTTCAAAGCGTTCTACAAATGTTTGATTATTATCTAACGCTCTCGCAGTGTCATTAAAAGTGTGTAAAATTTGTTGTTTTTCTTCCGGTGTCACAATTTCAATATCACTAATTTTTTGTTCCGGATTATTTATCATACTATTTAAAATATTTTGAATAGTATCGTGCAATTGGCATACTTCTCGATCATTTAAAGCATCGATTTGGTAATCATAATCAATATCCAAACCATTTTTACTACTTCTATTACTGATATTTAAACTTAACGGTGCGTTATTCGTCCCCGAATCTAACCATTCATCTGAAAAGCCACCTTCAATAAATTCCGCATTATATTGTGTATTTTGGAAAGACACGAAGCAATCCAACAAACCTTTTTTGTTACCGCTATCTTCGACAATATAATCATACGGATATTTTCTATGTTTGAGTAGATTAAACGTTTCTAGTTTTATTTTATTTAAGTACTCTGTGATTGATAGATCTTTGTCGACTTCCACAATCATTGGTAGTACTCTTGAATAGACACCAGTAGAAATTTTTTCTTTTTTACTATCTCTATTATGTATGAGTAAACCAACGGAATTTGTGTGTGACAACGTTTGTTTATATTTTAAAATAAGCATCACTGAGGAATATAAATTACTAATACTTATTTGATTATTTTCACAAAAGTCTTTAATTCGTTTTGTGTCTGCGTTTGATAAGCTAAAGCTACGACGCTTACCTACTGCACTATCCAATGTTGTCTTTTCAAAGAGGGTATTATTTTCAAAATTTTCAAGCTTTTCTAGCCAAAATTGTTTATCTTTATTAAAACGAGGAGATTGTTCATATTTTGTTTCAGTTGCGATTGTATCTAAATACGAGGCACGTACATCTTCATCTGTATTTTTGCCTGCTAATTTTCGCATCAAAAAATTCACAGCAAGTGTCATACTCCAACCATCACTTATTAAATGGTGTTGTAATAAAAATAGCCCATTATGACCTTCTGGAAATCTAAGTAAGACACATTTAAATAACTGCTCATCTAACTCAAAGATATTTTCTCTCGCTGTTTCATTACGCCATTTGTTGTAACCGACTTCGTCTTCGTAGAAATCTAAATACGCATAATCACGATATTCAAAATCTGTTAAATATTGTTTATATTCACCATCTTTTCGTGTCACTTGTAATCTAAAGCTATCATGACTTTGGACCAATGCATTAAACGCGACATTGATTTCATCGTATTCCAGTCCATTACGCATGTGCATAATTCCTACAATGTTATTAATACTTGTGCTTTCGTAGTACTGTTCAATCTGTAATATTTCATTTTGTGCATAAGACAATAATTTTGTTTCCATCTATTTTAATAAACCTCCTATCGATTGGATACATCTTCAATATTAATATTCTTTTAACATCTTTTCAAATCATTAATAAAACATAATACATTAAGATATAATAATAATTATCCTGTTTTGTATTTTTTAAAACTTTTAATTTCTAAAATATTTGTATATTAATGTTTTGTTAATTTTATTAAAATTGCATATAATTTGTGTTAAAACTTATTAACTCCAGCCACGTTTTATAAGTGATGTAATATGTAACTTTCCATCTGAATATTCATAATTTTAATAACGCGACATCGCTACTAAAACTCGTACAATAGTTGTTTTATTCAATGAAGAACAATTTGAACACAAAAAAAGCGTATATCTTCACACACTGAAGACATACGCTTTAAATTGCATTACTTTACACACAATTTACACACACGATAATGCAATTTTTCACACTTTAAAAATCTTTTAATTTATTGCTCTTGTAAATTCACACAAAATACAGAGCTTAGAACGGTAAGTCATCATCACTGATATCAATCGGTCCATTTGCATTCGCAAAAGGATTATCAGATTGACCTGAGTTTGATGAATTGTTGTTGTTATTATTTTGATAAGATGACGTGTTTTGACCTGCTTGTTGACCACCAAAACCTTGTCCATAATCTTGGAAATTATTACCGGAAGACTGATTGTGACGTTGGTTTTGATTTTTCGGTTCAAGGAATTGAACGCTGTCACAAACAACTTCAGTGACAAACACACGACGCCCTTCTTGGTTTTCATAGTTACGTGATTGTATGCGACCGTCAACGCCAGCTAAACTACCTTTTGATAAGTAATTATTCACATTTTCTGCTTGTTTTCTAAAAACTACACAGTTAATGAAATCTGCTTCGCGTTCCCCTTGCGCATTTGTAAACGTACGATTTACTGCTAAAGTAAAAGTCGCAACGCTCACGCCTGAGGGTGTTGTTCTATATTCTGGATCCTTTGTTAAACGACCTACTAAAACAACTCTGTTTATCATTTAAGCGCCCCCAATTATTTTCTTGTCTTATCTTCGTCTTCACGGATAACGATGTAACGAATAATATCGTCAGAGATTTTAGCCAAACGTTGGAATTCGTCTGTAGCTTCGTTACCTTCTGTTTGAATACGAACTAAGTTGTAGTAACCTTCAGTGAAATCGTTGATTTCATAAGCTAAACGACGTTTACCTTGATCTTTTGCTTCTAGGACTTCTGATCCGTTTGAAGCTAAAATACCGTTGAAACGCTCAACTACTGCTTTCTTAGCATCTTCTTCAATATTTGGACGAACGATGTACATAATTTCATATGTTCTCATTTTATAATTGCACCTCCTTGTGGTCTATACGGCCTATCAATAAAAACAATAGGCAAGGAATAATTTTCATTACTCACAATCAAGAATTATAGCATAAGCTTTTACAATTTACAATAATACGAAAGGTGACAATCTACTTGAATTAATATTTTCTTGCTGTTAATAACGATTATTTTATTTCTGAATTAATTAATTTTCTTTACACTTTAATCTTGTACGAAGTAAGGTTGCGAAAAAAATCTAATTATTTTAGCATGAGCTTTGTCAGAAATTTATGACACCATTAATTACATATTCAACAATTAACTATAGCAAACTAAAGGAGTACTTTTATGATTTCGTTTTTGAAAAAAAGCATCGTCGCAACAACAGTGCTAGCCAGTGCACCACTCGCTAGTGCGACAGTTTATGCGGCCGACGAAGATTCATCACATCGTGGCACAATGGGCGCTGGATATGAAAACTATCTCAAAGAACATCCAACGGCAACACAAAATAACAGTGTGACACGAGAAGCAGGCGGAGCAAAGAGCGACAATCGCGTTTTAGACATTTCTGAATGGCAAGGAGAGTTAACTGCCAATCAAGTTAAAGCATTGAAAGCAAACTATGACTTCATTATCATTCGTGCCCAATACGGTTCTGAAACTGAAGATGCTGCACTCGAACATAATTCAGCACTACTCGATAAATATAATTTAGATTTTGGCGTCTATTCATATAGTATGTATGAAAATCCAGACGATGCACGCTATGAAGCTCGAACACTTCACAACCGTGCACCCAAAGCTGAATTTTATGTCAATGATTTAGAAGAAAATAGTGTCACTTCTGGTGGCGTGGAGCAAAGTACTAAAGCTTGGTACGATGAAATGAAAAGCCTAGCAGGAAATCATAAAGTACTATTCTATTCATACGAAAACTTTATCAATAAAAATGTTCCACAAGCACCTAATAATTATGACGGTGTTTGGTTGGCTAATTATAATGAGCAACAACCATCTACGAATCATGCCTTATGGCAATACACCGATGAACATTATTCTGAAGAATTAGATCAAAAAGTCGATGCCAATTATATCTCGTCTGGTGTCAGCAGCGAATGGTTCACGTCGTAAACACTCCAAAATAATACCACTACAACAACACCTCCCATTTCACTATTGCAACTTGGGAGGTGTTTTATGTACTTTGATATTAAAAAAGCTCCTGACATAATCAGGAACTTTTGAAAATTTTATACGTTGAATCTAAAGTGAACAACGTCACCGTCTTGCATGATGTAATCTTTACCTTCTAAACGTTGTTTACCCGCTTCTTTGGCACCATGCTCACCATTAAATTCTACATAGTCATCATAACTCGTTACTTCTGCACGGATGAACCCGCGTTCAAAATCTGTATGGATGATGCCCGCACATTGTGGTGCTGTCATTCCCGTCTTAAAGGTCCAGGCACGTACTTCTTCAACACCTGCTGTGAAATATGTTGCTAAGCCTAATAGATTATATGTTGTACGTATTAAAATATCTAAACCTGGTTCCTCGATACCTAAATCTTCAAGGAACATTGCTCTATCATCATCATCTAATGTAGCAATTTCTTCTTCGATTTTAGCACTGATTACAATAACTTCTGATCCTTCTTTACTTGCGTATTCACGGATAGCCTTAACTTTTTTATTATCTTCGTCACCAATTTCATTTTCACCAACATTGGCGATATATAACATATCTTTTGACGTTAATAATTGTGCTTGGTTAATATATTTTTGGTCTTCTTCATTAAATTCTAAACTACGTACTGGACGACCTTCTTCTAATGCTTCTTTTACTGTAGTTAATATACGTACTTCATTAACTGCATTTTTGTCTTTTTGTCTTGCCATTTTCTCAAGTTTCGGCAAACGTTTTTCCACTGATTCTAAATCAGCTAAAATTAATTCCATATTAATAACTTCAATGTCATCAATAGGATCTACACGTCCAGAAACGTGCGTAACATTATCATCATCAAAAGCACGCACTACTTGGCATATTGCATCAACTTCGCGAATATGAGATAAGAATTTATTCCCTAATCCTTCACCTTTTGAAGCACCTTTCACGATACCTGCAATATCAGTGAATTCAAATGTAGTTGGTATAGTCTTTTTAGGTTGTACCATCTCTGTTAATACATTCAATCTATTATCCGGTACTTCTACAATACCTACGTTAGGGTCGATTGTTGCGAATGGGTAGTTAGCTGCCAATGCGCCAGCCTTTGTAATTGCATTAAATAGAGTAGATTTCCCTACGTTAGGTAAGCCTACGATACCTGCTGTTAAAGCCATTAGTCATTCTCCTTTTCATCAGTTACTTGATAAGACTCAAGTACTTTTTTTAATTTTTTATTGAACGTTTGTCTAGGAATCATAATACTGCGTTGACAATTTTCACATTTAATTCGGATGTCTGCGCCCATACGAATGATTTTAAAACGATTCGTACCACATGCATGTTGCTTTTTCATTTCTACTATATCATTCAGACCGTATTTAGCTGTCATTCTGTCACACCTCCGAAGTTATTGTGCTTGATTTGGGTTACTCGAGTCATATTGTACCATGGCTGGTTGCGGTGTTTTAATACCTTTTAATTTGAAAAATTGTTGAATTTCTTTACGTAAAATACGCGCACCTGAGAAGCCTTCACCAGGTATCGTTTCTGCTGAAATACGAATCAATACTTCATCTCTCGTAATGGAATCGACACCTACGAATTCTGGAGTAGTAATGAATAAGTAATATTTAGAACGCATTGAAGTAAATAATTCATTTAATAATGTTTCCACACGATCTATATCTTCATCAATTGCCACAGGCATCATCACAATCGCTGTACCATTTGATACTGAAAAGTTAGTAATCTCTCCCATACTACCGTTTGGTAAGATTGTTAATTCGCCACTTATCGTATTAATACGCGTTGAACGTAATCCAATTGCTTTTACAGTTCCTTCAGCTACAGTTGTTCCGGCACTATTAATTTTAACATAATCGCCAACATCAAATTGGTTTTCAAAAATAATAAAGAACCCAGTAATGATGTCTTTAACAATTGTTTGCGCACCAAAACCAACAGCTAAACCAACAACACCAGCACTGGCAATTATACCTTCTACGCTAATACCAAACTTACTAAGAATAGTAGTAATGACTATAAACCATACTACATATGAAGCAATATTTTGTACTAGTGAAATTAATGTCTGTGAGCGTTTTTTATTGGCATTTCTGCCTTTGTTTTGCACTTTAAAAAATTGTTCTATCACTTTATTAATAATACGTATCGCAAACCAAGCAACGACAATATATATTACTACCATAATAATGTTAGATATTAAGGTTTGATACGTCTCAACTTTGGTTAAAGGTTCAAACAAAGATGCTAATACGCTTTTAATTTGATTCAATGCTATGTCCTCCCTGACTTAATGTTACTGTCTATTGTACGTGTTTTCGTTCAGTTGCAACTCCAACTTGGGTTTTAAATTAACACTCCCCTGAGACTAAAATATCCAACGTGTGCTAAAACATACTCGCCTATTATAGCAAGAATCAACTATGCGATAAAGCATCGCACACAAAATCCTTTACATTAGCAAACATTCTATATTTAAATGAGCATATACGATACGTTGTATACCAACAAAGGAGTGAACGTCGATGAAATCAATCTTATTAGTCGGCCAGTCAAATATGGCAGGACGCGGATTTATGACAGAGGTCGAACCTATTATTAACGAGCGCATTAAAGTATTAAAAAACGGACGTTGGCAATTTATGGAAGAACCTATTCACCAAGATAGAGCAGTCGCCGGTATTGGACCTGCCGCTGCCTTCGCACAATTATGGGTAGAGGCGCATCCAAATGAAACACTAGGTCTCATCCCTTGCGCAGATGGTGGCACCTCTATAGACGACTGGGCACCTGATCAAATATTGACACGACATGCCATATCTGAAGCGCATTTTGCAATGGAAACAAGTGAACTCATTGGCGTGTTATGGCATCAAGGCGAAAATGATAGTAATAATGATAAATTTCAAAACTACCAAGAGAAATTACAGCAGTTTATCACACATTTACGCCAGGCATTAGGTCAACCTGAGCTTCCAGTTATCCTTGGGGGGCTCGGAGATTATTTGGGTCAATCTGGTTTCGGCCAAAGTGCTACACAATACCAAGAAATCAATAAAATTATACAATCAGTGAGTCACTCAGAACCACATTGCCACTTCGTAACCGGCCAAGGATTACAGCCTAATCCAGATGGCATACACATTAACGCCCGTTCTCAAAGAATTTTTGGTATACGTTATTATCAGGCATTCTCACAACTTAAAGATGTTTTGTCACCATTACCAAATGAAGGCGCACTAGCCTCAACTTTATATAAATCCACCTATAGTAAAAACGAACAGATGTATCTTCAATTGTCAGCACTGGGAAAAAACGAAATCACATTCGAACATTTTTCTCAACAAATGGCTGCAATAAACAAAGATACACCATAAGATAAAAATCAACTCACAGAGAGCAACAAACAGCTTCAAGACACACACTTATAAAGTCTGTCTATTACTATGTATGCATAAGAAGAAGTACAATTGTAACTTTATAGTCGATACAATTAAAAGCTGGGACAAGTTCATACATGTCCCAGCTTTTTTATAAAATTATCAATAATAATATATTAAGACTATAATCTAAACTAAATCGTTACAATACCTAAGCAAATTGCGATAATTAACATTATAATTGAGAATCCCCACACCCAGAAAAAGGCGTATTTAATATATTTACCCATATTAATTTCAGCAAGACCAACTGCTAACCAAACTGCTGGTGCAAATGGACTCACAAACGTACCGATAACATTTCCAATCATCAGTGCAAAAGCTGTAGATTCTGTAGGCACATTAAACTGGCCTGCAGTAGACTCTACAATTGGTAATATTGCAAAATAATATGCATCTGTACTAGTTAATAAATCTAAAGGTACACCTAACATACCAACTATAATATGTAAGTATGTTCCGACAGCTGTTGGTAATATCGTAATTAATGATAATGCTATGGCTTTTAACATTCCCGTTTCATTTAAAATACCTAAAAACACAGCTGCTGCTAAAATTACTGCTGCCATCATTAAAGCATTTGGTGCATGGGCACGTATACGTTCCATTTGATAGTCTACATTTCTAAAGTTAAGCGGTAGTGCAATCGCCACACCAATCATAAACGCCAACTCAGGTGGAACTATATCTAAGAGCATCATAGCGACAATAATTATAGTTAAAATTAAATTAAGCCATAAAATATATTTATGTTTAGCCGCTTCACCTATAATAGGAGAATTTTCATTTTGTTGTTGCTCATAACCCTCAACAATACTTTGAATATCTATTTTTTCCCTATCCATATCACTATAAGTACGGGCAATTTTTCTTTTTTCTCGCATACCTAGGAACATCGCAAATAATACGACTAACACAATACCGATTAATTGTAATGGAATGACTTGATACCACAGGTCATTAATATTGTCGACGCCAATAACTGACGCTGTCCTAGCCATTGGGCCACCCCATGGGACCATATTAATGATTGCAGCACTTAGGGCTAACAATAATACTAATAAATACGGACTCATTTTTAGTGCACGATATAAAGGTAATAATGCGGGTATTGCTAATAAAAATGTTGTTGCTCCTGCACCATCTAACTGTGCACATGTTCCAATTAGTGCGGTCACAACAGCCACAATAATAACATTCCCTCGCGTAAATTTAATCATTACTTTTACAAATGGTCTAAATAATCCGCTATCAGAAATAATACCAAAATAAATAATAGCGAAAATAAACATAATAGCAACATTAAAAACTTGGTCAATTCCGAAATCCACATATTTTCGAATATCCCCAAACCCATGACCAATCAATAATGCACCAACAATAGGAATAAGTATCATTCCTACTACTGGACTTATCTTTTTAATGATTAACAAAGTGACTATTGAAACAATAATCAATAAACCCACTATAGTTAACAACGTACTTGATTCTTCCATGTTACATCCCCCTACACGTAAGCGCTTTCTTACATTTATAAAAAAAGTTACCTTTCATTAGCGAAAAGTAACTTTTTTTATAAATAAACCATAATGCCAATATAAAATAAAACGCTTTAAATTATATTTGCATAATATATTTAGGGTTATAGATACAGAATGAACATAATTCTATCTATAATATATTGGCTACAAAAACATGAAATTCAATTTATTATACTACTTGTGTTATAGTAGTTTAAAAATTTATAGAAGGAGTATACTATATGAAGCCCCCTATAACTTTCACTTTTATTGAGAGAATATTTTTATGTTTAGGGATCCTAAGCTTTCTTTTAAATTTAAGTATTTCATTCAACATTTTACAGTTTCCACACTTTATAGCTATGCTTTGCTTAAGCGTCACTTTTATTTGCTTCGGTATAGTAGCATTCAATAAGCATTCGATATTTATCGGTATTAGTTTTTTTATAATAGCACTATGTCTTGTAGCTTTTATTGTATTTACAACTTATTAGTAGGCAAAGTTGTAACAGCTAAAATAAGTGGTTTGGCTGAATTGGATTTCATTATTTCTGATGACGACCTCACTCAAAATATGGATAAAAATATAATAAAGTACGTTAATTTAATTTAAGTCAGCTTTTATTATTTTTATGTTAAGTATCCTTTTACTATTTATAACATAGAACAATTTGGGTATAGCTTACTATGGTAGTAATTTTTAACTAGAAGATGAGGGTGAAGATGATGCAGCGTAATAATAACTTTAACGAATATCCTAAAATTTTAAAGATCGAAGACGATGGAACTATTATTGCATTAGATAAACACGGTAAGGTTAATACTGATTTAAACACACATAGTGTTACGGACGAGCAACAGTACGATATCTTTGGAGAAGTATTATACAGCCCTTATAGTCGTATCCAAAAATACCAACAATCCTATGCGCATGATTCACATGATCCGAACCACTTAAAATCAGAAGCCCATTATAATCAACGCGATCGAGAACGAGAATTACAATTACTGGAAGAAAATAAAAAAACCAAACGTAAAAATACGTGGCTCGGTTTAAGTGCTATTATTTTGTTACTTATCGTAGGTGTTTTTGCCGTAACAGCATTTTTCAACTCACGTGATGACGGACAACAAAATCAAACAGAGCAAGCACAAACTGATAATCAAAACCAAAACGATGCTGGCCAAGGTGAAAATGTTAATTTCGAACATCAAAATAGTAAAATTGAAAGCCAAATCCAAACAATTAAAGATGATATAAGTAATGGAAATGATGAAACAGAATCTAAACTGCAATCATTACAAGATAAAGTAGATAGTCTTAAACAAGAAGCTGATTCATCCACGACAGAAAATTTAGCCGATAAATATCAAAGTACTGTAAACAACTTAGAGCAAGCTAAAGATCAACAAGAAAATGGCAACAGTGATCAAATGCAAGAAGAGCTCGATAAAGTAAATAACAAGTTAGATGATATTAAAGATAAATTTTCATCTTTCTTTGATAATAACAAACAAGAAGACTTTGAAAATAAAGAAAGTTAATCCTCCTGCACCGTTTGCATTGGCAACGATGCAGTTGCTGTAATTCATCTTAAAAATAGCAAAGTATCACTACCGGTAGTCTGAAGTCAGACAACGCTAAGGCTACCCTGCAGTAACCGACAGAAAATAGCTAACATTTTTATAACGCTTATATTTCCACTTACTTCTATCTATATTTTAATGCTTACTTGCTAAGTACTTATTAGTACTTGATAGACCAACAAAATAATACATAGCTCTTTCATAGTAAAGGGAGTGGGACAGAAATCTGTTTTTGAAAAAATGATTTCGTCTTCCCACTCCGGCAAGGTTGACTAGCGTTGAAAAAAGCTTGATTTGAAGCGCATTTTCAATGCAGTCAGCTAC
>ERZ1023396.58-NODE-58-length-64794-cov-7.754337_pt1 | contig 64794 bp, 60 predicted proteins | sample MGYA00380504_ERZ1023396 | MGnify/ENA primary metagenome ERZ1023396 (study PRJEB33173, sample SAMEA4830410) | metagenome | study: EMG produced TPA metagenomics assembly of the PRJEB25223 data set...
ATTGCATGCAAAGTACTACTTTAGAGCCGAGACCGAGAGGTCTCTTTTTTTATGTTGAAAAATATACAAACTAGACCGTAAGGTCTTTATTATAAAAGTAGAAACGAGGCGAAGTGAAAGCGATTGAAGCTGACGAATGAAACTTGTGACGCAACGCGCTTACGAGAGGTAAGCAAGTCAGGACAAAAGGTGTACAATTGCTGGAGCAATTGCATAAGTAGTACTAATGCATTGCATGCAAAGTACTACTTTAAATGCATTACATGTAAAGTACTACTAATCTTATTTTACAAAGGCATTAATCAATGCATCTGTATGACTTTGGAGTGCTGCTTTTGGTATACCTCCAAATCCAATGATAAATTTGGGTTGTGTCTCTTTTGGATTATATTGGTTCATTGGAACGACCTTTACTTGGTGATCAGACGCTTGTTTTAAGCATTCTTCTAATGTGCTACCGTTAGTAATAGTTAAGGTAAAATGCATTCCTGTTAATGCGCCTTCAATTTGTAATTGGTTTGCATAGGGTTTCAGTCGTTCTAAAATAAATTTGAGCTTATCACTATAAACAGTTCTCATTTTATTAAGGTGACGTTCAAAGCTGCCAGAGTGCATGAAATTCGCTACTAATTGTTGTAAATGCATTGGTACGGTATTACCTTCTTTGTACGGAAGTTGCTGATATCGTGTGAGTAATGGGTTAGGTAGAACGACATATGCAATTCGACAACTCGGATATAAAGATTTCGAGAAAGTACTAATATATATCACTTTATCTTTAGTATCTAGACTTTGTAAGGCCGGAATAGGTTTCCCGGAAAAGCGAAACTCAGAATCATAATCATCTTCAATAATATAACGATTGTCATCTTTTTGAGCCCAATGAATCAGTTGAGTTCTTTTTTTTAGGTTCATGACATAACCAGTTGGAAACTGATGGGATGGCGTAACATAGGCAACATGATGCTTACTTTGTTTAAATGCGTCAATATCAATTCCAGTAGGTGTAACAGGAACTTGTAAATAAGGTATTTGTTTTTTATCCAACACTTGCTTAATTGGAGGATAACTAGGTTGTTCTATAATAAATGATTGATCATCTAAGATATCCGTTAATAAATTAATGAGTTGTTCAGTCGATGAACCGATAATAATTTGATTTGGATGGCTGGTCACGCCACGGCTATTAAATAAATAATGTGCTATTTCTTGTCTTAATTCTTTTAAGCCTTGTGAATCACGATGTTGTAGCAAAGCACGTTGATCATCTTCAAAGATATCACGCGCATGTCGTCTAAATTGTTGCATTGGAAAATATTCAGCGTCAATTTCTGCCATATTAAAAGCGTATTTGTGATGTATAGTCTCTTCGTTTTTTTCTTGATTATCGACATGGGAAGGTTGTGGTGTATCATTTTTATAAATAACAGGTAAAGATTCAATATCTGACACATAATAACCAGAACGCGGTTTAGCATAAATAAACCCTTCATCTAATAAAATTTGATAGGCATGTTCGATAGTAGTATTACTGACTGACAAATGTGCACCTAAAGCACGTTTAGAAGGGAATTTATCATCAGCATGATATTGACCTTCAATGATTTGTTGTTTTAAAGTTTCATAAAGATTGAGGTAAAGCGGTTGTTTCGGCATATAACTGACCCCTTAATTTTATTGAGAATTGTACCTTTTTAAATACCAGTTTATCTCTTAAAATGAATTTAATCAACTATGAAAAGGGGTAAGTAATATGTCAAAAATTACTGGATCAGATAGAGTAAAACGAGGAATGGCTGAAATGCAAAAAGGCGGCGTTATTATGGACGTTGTTAATGCAGAACAAGCTAGAATTGCTGAAGAAGCAGGCGCAGTTGCTGTAATGGCTTTAGAACGTGTGCCTTCTGATATTAGAGCTGCTGGTGGCGTAGCACGAATGGCTAATCCAAAAATTGTAGAAGAAGTAATGGAAGCAGTTTCTATCCCTGTAATGGCTAAAGCACGTATTGGTCATATTACAGAAGCACGTGTTTTAGAATCAATGGGCGTAGATTACATTGATGAATCTGAAGTGTTAACACCTGCAGATGAAGAATATCATTTATTAAAAGATCAATTCACAGTACCATTTGTTTGTGGTTGTCGTAACTTAGGAGAAGCAGCTCGCCGTATTGGTGAAGGTTCTGCGATGTTACGTACTAAAGGTGAACCAGGTACTGGTAATATAGTGGAAGCAGTTAGACATATTCGTCAAGTTAATTCAGAAGTAAGTCGTTTAACTGTAATGAATGATGATGAAATCATGACTGAAGCTAAGAATATTGGTGCACCATATGAAGTATTAAAATCAATTAAAGACAATGGACGTTTACCAGTTGTAAACTTTGCAGCGGGTGGTGTAGCAACACCTCAAGATGCTGCTTTAATGATGGAGTTAGGCGCTGATGGTGTCTTTGTTGGTTCAGGTATTTTTAAATCAGAAGACCCTGAAAAATTCGCAAAAGCCATTGTTCAAGCGACAACACATTATCAAGATTATGAATTAATTGGTCGTTTATCAAAAGAGCTAGGTACTGCTATGAAAGGTTTAGATATAAATCAACTTTCTTTAGAAGAACGTATGCAAGAGCGTGGTTGGTAATATGAAAATTGGCGTACTGGCATTACAAGGTGCAGTTAGAGAACATATTCGTCACATCGAACTGAGTGGACATGAAGGTGTAGCCATAAAACGTGTAGATCAATTAGATGAGATAGACGGTTTAATACTACCTGGTGGTGAGTCGACAACATTGCGTCGTCTAATGGACTTGTATGGATTTAAAGAAGCACTACAACAATCAACATTGCCAATGTTTGGTACTTGTGCAGGTTTAATTGTCTTAGCTAACGATATTGTTGGTGAAAGTGGTTATTTAAACAAGTTGAACATTTCAGTACAACGTAATTCATTTGGGCGTCAGGTAGATAGCTTTGAAGCTGAATTGGATATTCGTGGGATTGCTAAAGATATTGAGGGTGTGTTTATTCGAGCACCACATATTGAATCAGTGCAAGCAGGCGTAAACGTACTGTGTACAGTAGGTGAGAAAATTGTAGCGGTACAAGAAGGGCAGTATTTAGGAGTATCTTTCCATCCAGAATTGACGGATGATTACCGAGTAACACAATATTTCATTGACCATATTGTGCAAGGACAACAAACACACCAAGTATGACAAAATGTATTTAAGTCCATACAAAACTTTATATCATAGTGAAATAACATGTTAGAAGAGTATAAATAAAAAAGGACCTAGAACATTGCAATATGTTCTAGGTCCTTACATTTTTTATGCTGCTGAATATTTTTTATAAAGAACAAATGATGTCGTAGCTCCTGCAACTAATACAGATGTTAAAGATGCCACTTGTTTAATTATTTTCTTTTTACGTTTGGATGAAAATTCCAATTCCCTTTGTACTTGAATTTCAAAATCTTCTCGTGAATCAAAATTAATTACGTCATGAGCCATTTTCATGGAACATCTCCCCTTAATATATAATAATCAGTGCAGTATTTGAGTATTGTGTCAATTTAAAGTACTAATTGTAGTGCTTAATAGCTATAAAACAAAAGCGAAAGTACACGAACTATAGCTGTAAGTTAGAGTGTTACATTGTATAAATTGTGTTACTTCCTTTGAATTAAAATTTGATACTGCACTTCTTGTTCATAGTTATGAATAAATGCACCTACTTATTGAATGATATATGTTTAGATGTAAATTTACAAGTGGCAACATTTTAATATGCTACACCTATTTAAAATGAAAACACACTCAACGATATTAGGCGATGAGTGTGTTTGTTAGGTTTGTTGTTGAAAAAATTGATTTAAGCTATTTTAAATTGTATCACTAAATAAAGAAGCCTGCGATTGCTGATGAAATGAATGAAACTAATGTAGCACCGAATAATAATTTCAAACCAAAGCGGGCTACCATGTCACCTTTTTCGTTATTTAATGATTTAATTGCACCGGAAATAATTCCGATTGAACTGAAGTTGGCGAAAGATACTAAGAAAACTGAAACGATACCTTTAGCATGCTCACTCATACCTTTAACTTCACTTAAACTTTGCATCGCAACAAATTCATTGGATAGTAGTTTTGTTGCCATAACAGAACCAGATTGTACTGCATCGCTCCAAGGAATACCAGCTAAAAATGCAAATGGCGCAAAGATAAAACCGATAATTGTTTGGAAGTCCCAATCAATTTGTCCACCTGACAAGCCTGAGAAGATACCGGCAACAAGTCCGTTAAGTAAAGCGATTATAGCAATGTACCCTATTAACATTGCACCAACGATTACAGCAACTTTAAATCCGTCTAAGATGTATTCTCCCAATACTTCAAAGAATGACTGTTTTGAAGCTTCACTTTCTTGCACAATTAATTTATCCTCTTTTTCATCCACACGATATGGATTGATGATAGAAGCGATAATAAAACCACCGAATAAGTTTAAGACTACTGCAGTAACAACGTATTTAGGTTCGATTAATGCAAAGTACGCACCAATGATAGACGCTGATACTGTAGACATAGCAGAAGCTGTTAATGTATATAAACGTTGTTTAGGTATGTATGCTAATTCTTTTTTTAGTGATATAAAAACTTCTGATTGTCCCAAAATAGCAGCGGCAACTGCGTTGTATGATTCTAATCGTCCCATGCCATTGATTTTAGAAATAAGAAATCCTAAAACATTAATAATCCATGGTAAAATTTTTGTATATTGTAAGATACCAATTAATGCTGAAATAAACACAATAGGTAATAAAACATTAAAGAAGAATGGAGGGTTTTCAGGATCTATATATTCAAATCCTCCAAATACAAAATTTACCCCTTCTGCTGCTTGTGCTAATAGATAATTAAAACCATTTGAAATACCACTAATAACAGTAATACCAAATTTTGTTTTAAGTAAGATAAAAGCAAAAACTAACTGTATCCCAAGTAACAAACCGACATAATTCCAACGTATATTTTTTCTGTCTGAACTAAACACAACGGCTAGTGCTAAAAATACTACGATACCAATTAAGCCAATAATAATATGCATATTGTTTTTCATCCCTTTAATTTTTTCTTAATATCTATAATACAATAAAAGTAATATAAGTAACATGGATTTTTAAAATTTTTAAATCATATTGGTTGAAAAAGGTCAAAGTTGGTCATATAATATAGTCAAAGAAGGTCAAAAAGAGGTGATAATCATGCACAATATGTCTGACATCATAGAGCAATACATTAAAAAATTATTTGAAGACTCCAATGAAGATGCTGTAGAAATTCAGCGCGCACATATAGCGCAACAATTTGATTGTGTACCTTCGCAACTTAATTATGTCATTAAAACACGTTTTACAAATAAACATGGTTATGAAATTGAAAGTAAACGAGGTGGCGGAGGCTATATTCGAATCACAAAAATTGAAAATAATGACGCAAGCGGATATATTAATCATCTACTCCAAATTATTGGTCCTTCAATATCTCAACAACAAGCGTACTATATTGTAGATGGCTTATTAGAAAAAGGTTATATTAGCGATAGAGAAGCTAAAATGATTAATGCAGTAGTAGATAGAGAAACATTAAAAATGGATGTAATAGCACGTGATATTATTAGAGCTAATATTATGAAAAGACTATTACCGATCATAAATTATTATTAAAAGAGCGAGGTGATTACCGTGTTGTGTGAGAATTGTCATTTAAATGAAGCCGAAGTTAAGGTAGCAGTAAAAGGAAAAGACGGTATTCAAGAAAAATGGGTATGTACCACTTGCGCTAAAGGGAACAACCCTTGGACACAAGATAGTCAAGTAGAACAACAAGATGATATAGAAGGTGCCTTTGTTGTAAAACAAATATTACAACACTTAGCAGCTAAACACGGTATCAATTTTGATGAAATTACGATTAAAGAAGCTAAACGTTGTCCAACATGTCAAATGTCTTTACGTGATATCGCACATGTAGGTAAGTTTGGCTGTGCACAATGTTACGATACATTTAAAGAAGATATTGTAGATATTGTAAGACGTGTGCAAGGGGGTCAATTTGAACACACAGGTAAAACACCTCATTCGTCCCATAAAAAATTAGCGTTAAAAAAACAAATTGAAGAAAAAACCAACCATTTAACACAGTTAATTGAAGAACAAAACTTTGAAGAAGCTGCTATTGTCAGAGATGAAATCAAAGCATTAAAAGCAGACAGAGATAGCGAGGTGACACGTGATGAGTGATAAAGACTTAAATGCACATATGAGTGATTGGATGCGTGAAGGAACTGATTCACCAGTTATTATGTCATCAAGGATTAGATTGGCACGAAATTTAGAAAAACACGTGCACCCGTTAATGTTTCCATCTGAACAAGAAGGTTATAGAGTAGTTAATGAAGTTCAAGATGCGCTTCCCGAGTTAGCTGTACAACATTTAGATCAAATGGATCAACGCAGTAAATTTAAACTCGTTGCGAAACATCTTATTAGCCCTGAATTAATTAAACAACCAGCGGCAGCAGTGTTATTAAATGAAGATGAATCATTAAGTTTAATGGTCAATGAAGAAGATCACTTACGTATTCAAGCAATGGGCAATGATTTATCACTACAATCATTGTTTGAACAAGCTTCACAAATTGATGATCAGTTAGATGCTAAGTTAGACATCAGTTTTGATGAAACTTTAGGTTATTTAACAACATGTCCTACAAACATTGGTACAGGGATGCGTGCTAGCGTGATGCTACACTTACCTGGATTATCCATTATGAAAAGGATGAATCGTATTGCACAGACTATTAATCGCTTTGGATTTACAATGCGAGGGATATACGGTGAAGGTTCACAAGTATATGGGCACATCTATCAAGTATCTAATCAATTAACGTTAGGTAAAACAGAAGCCGAAATTATCGATAGTTTAACTGAAGTAGTACAACAAATTATTAATGAAGAATTACAAATTAGAGAACAGTTAGACCGTCATAATTACGTTGAAACACAAGATAGAGTATATCGTTCGTTAGGAATCTTAAAGTATAGTAGACTGATATCAATGGAAGAAGCTTCATTTAGGTTAAGTGAAGTTAAATTAGGGTTAGATTTAGGATATATCACACTTGAAGATTTTAAGTTCAATGAGCTGATGATTGCCATTCAGTCACCATTTTTAATAGATGATGAAGATGAAAAATCAGTGAATGAAAAAAGAGCTGATATCTTGAGAACATATATAAAATAGGAGGTCTCGTTTTATGTTATTTGGTAGATTAACTGAACGTGCGCAGCGCGTATTAGCACATGCACAAGAAGAAGCAATCCGTTTAAATCATTCAAATATAGGTACTGAGCATTTACTGTTAGGTTTAATGAAAGAACCAGAAGGTATTGCGGCCAAAGTGCTAGAATCATTTGAAATTACTGAAGAAAAAGTAGTCGAAGAAGTGGAAAAACTTATCGGACATGGACAAGAACAAATGGGCGCACTACATTATACACCAAGAGCTAAAAAAGTCATCGAATTATCTATGGATGAGGCGCGTAAGTTACACCATAACTTTGTAGGTACTGAGCACATCTTATTAGGACTTATTCGTGAAAATGAAGGTGTTGCAGCGCGTGTATTTGCAAACTTAGATTTAAATATAACTAAAGCACGTGCACAAGTAGTGAAAGCTTTAGGTAGTCCAGAAATGAACAATAAAAATGCACAGGCAAATAAATCTAATAACACGCCAACATTAGATAGTTTAGCACGAGACTTAACTGTCATTGCTAAAGATGGAACATTAGACCCAGTTATAGGAAGAGACCAAGAAATTACACGTGTCATTGAAGTGTTAAGTAGACGTACTAAAAATAATCCAGTACTTATTGGTGAGCCAGGTGTAGGTAAAACTGCAATTGCTGAAGGCTTAGCTCAAGCAATTGTTAACAATGAAGTACCTGAAACATTGAAAAATAAACGTGTCATGTCATTAGACATGGGTACAGTTGTTGCTGGTACAAAATATCGTGGTGAATTTGAAGAACGCTTGAAAAAAGTTATGGAAGAAATTCATCAAGCAGGTAATGTCATTCTATTTATCGATGAGTTACACACACTTGTAGGTGCAGGTGGCGCAGAAGGTGCCATTGATGCATCCAATATCTTGAAACCAGCTTTAGCTAGAGGCGAATTACAGTGTATTGGTGCAACTACATTAGATGAGTATCGTAAAAACATCGAAAAAGATGCAGCGTTAGAACGTCGTTTCCAACCTGTACAAGTAGATGAACCAACTGTTGAAGATACTGTAGAAATCTTAAAAGGATTACGTGATCGTTATGAAGCGCATCACCGCATCAACATTTCTGACCGAGCAGTTGAAGCGGCAGTACAATTAAGTAATCGTTATGTATCAGATCGTTTCTTACCGGATAAAGCGATTGACTTAATAGATGAAGCAAGTTCAAAAGTTCGACTCAAAAGTCATACAACACCACCAAATCTCAAAGAGATTGAACAACATATTGAACAAGTGAAAAATGAAAAGGATGCAGCTGTACATGCACAAGAGTTCGAAAATGCAGCTAATTTACGCGATAAACAAACAAAATTAGAAAAACAATATGAAGAAGCAACAAACAACTGGAAAAATGCCCAAAATGGCGAAAACACAGCATTATCAGAAGAAGATATTGCAGAAGTTATCGCTGGTTGGACAGGTATTCCATTAACTAAAATTAATGAAACTGAATCACAACGCTTGCTTAACTTAGAAGATACGTTGCACGACAGAGTTATCGGCCAAAAAGAAGCGGTTAACTCTATCAGTAAAGCAGTAAGACGTGCTAGAGCTGGCTTGAAAGATCCTAAACGTCCAATTGGTAGCTTTATTTTCTTAGGACCTACAGGTGTAGGTAAAACAGAATTAGCGCGTGCTTTAGCAGAATCAATGTTTGGTGAAGAAGATGCAATGATTCGCGTTGACATGAGTGAATTCATGGAGAAACATGCTGTGAGTCGTTTAGTCGGAGCACCTCCAGGCTATGTTGGACATGATGATGGTGGACAATTAACAGAAAAAGTTAGACGTAAACCATATTCTGTTATCCTATTTGATGAAATTGAAAAAGCACATCCAGATGTCTTTAATATTTTATTACAAGTCCTTGATGACGGACATTTAACAGATACTAAAGGTCGTCGCGTAGATTTCCGTAACACAGTCATTATTATGACTTCAAACGTTGGCGCACAAGAATTACAAGATCAAAGATTCGCTGGCTTTGGCGGTGCAGAAGAAGGGCAAGATTATGAAACAATTCGTAAAACAATGTTAAAAGAATTGAAAAATGCCTTCCGTCCAGAATTCTTAAACCGTGTCGATGACATTATTGTCTTCCACAAATTGAATAAAGAAGAATTGAAAGAAATTGTTACAATGATGGTTAACAAATTAACAAATCGTCTGTCAGAACAAGACATTAGCATCAGTGTTACTGATTCAGCGAAGGAAAAAATTGCTGAAGAAGGCTATGATCCAGAATACGGTGCTAGACCATTAATCAGAGCTATTCAAAAAACGGTCGAAGATAACTTAAGTGAATTGATTTTAGATGGTAACAAAATCGAAGGTAAAGACGTAGTTATTGATCATGATGGTAAAGAATTTAATTATGACATCAAAGATAGAGCAAATGAACCAAAAGAACAAGAACAAACAGAAACATCAGAATCATAAGTAGCTTTCTAACGTTAGTTTGGCCGGCACAATCTTAAAGATTGTGTCGGTTTTTTTATAGTGATAGTGAGGTAGCGCTCACCATTGAACTATATACACTTAGTCATTGAATGACTTATAAGAATAAACTAATTTCAAGGGTGAAAAAGTCCGGTTTTTAGTGATGAAACTAGGTATTAGGGCGAGGATACTTAGTTAATAGTACATTTTATGTGAACATTCTGCTGTATCTTAATTCAGTCACTGTTTTGGCATAATAATAGTGTCTCAATTTATGACAGAATATGATAAAGTAGTAAAATGTGTAAGCGTGACATTGAATAGGAAATGTCATATTAATAACTGTTAGCTTTAAGAAATAATCAATGTAGGATTGACTAGTAAGTTAAATAGGGTGATATCAACCTATGGATCACTTGATATTTTAATTGTTTTTACAGCAACAGAGGTATAGAATAGATTTGTTCAAGTAAAGTTGGAGGTGCGAATTTGGCCAAAAAGAAAGTGATATTTGAATGTTTGGCATGTGGGTATCAGTCTCCGAAATGGATGGGGAAATGTCCAAATTGTGGTGCGTGGAACCAAATGGAAGAGAGTATAGAGCAACAAGCCTCAAGCCCAAAACATGGCGTGAGAAGTAAGGATACTGCATCAAAAGTTCAGAAATTGAATGAAGTTAATAATGAAACGGCACCTAGAATAGAAAGTAAATCAACAGAGTTTAACAGAGTATTGGGTGGTGGCATAGTCAGTGGTTCGTTAGTACTTATTGGTGGTGATCCCGGAATTGGGAAATCAACGCTATTGTTACAAATATGTGCAGCGTTATCACAAAGCTATAATGTACTTTATATTACGGGGGAAGAATCATTAAATCAAACTAAGCTAAGAGCTGAACGTTTAGATGAAGATTCGAGTCAATTAAATGTATTTGCTGAAACGGATTTAGAGATTATTCATGAGACTGTGAAAAAAATGCAACCTGATTTGATTGTAGTAGACTCGATTCAAACGATATTCCACCCTGAAATTAGTTCGGCACCTGGCTCTGTGTCACAAGTAAGAGAAAGTACGCAAAGTTTGATGAATATTGCTAAACAAATGAATATTGCGACCTTTATTGTAGGGCATGTAACTAAAGAAGGCCAAATTGCTGGACCGCGATTATTGGAACATATGGTAGATACAGTGTTGTATTTTGAAGGTGATGAACATCATGCCTATCGTATTTTACGTGCGGTCAAAAACCGTTTTGGTTCAACCAATGAAATGGGAATTTTTGAAATGAAACAAAGCGGACTAAAAGGTGTCAAAAACCCTTCAGAGATGTTTTTAGAAGAGCGTTCGACGAATGTGCCAGGTTCAACTATTGTATCAACGATGGAAGGGACAAGACCACTATTGATTGAAGTACAAGCATTAGTTACACCAACGACCTTTAATAACCCGAGACGTATGGCGACAGGTATTGATCATAATAGGCTTAGTTTATTGATGGCAGTGTTAGAGAAAAAAGAGAATTTTTTATTACAACAACAAGATGCATATATTAAAGTTGCTGGTGGTGTACGTCTAACAGAACCTGCTGTTGACTTAGGAATTATAATGGCTACGGCTTCTAGTTTTAAAGATTTAGCTGTTGATGGTCTCGATTGTTTCATCGGAGAAGTTGGACTTACTGGTGAAGTACGTCGTGTATCCAGAATCGAACAACGTGTACAAGAAGCTGCAAAGCTTGGTTTTAAAAGGGTTGTTATCCCTGAAACAAATATTGGAGGCTGGACTTTCCCTGATAATATTCAAGTTATCGGTGTTTCTAGCGTTCATGATGCATTAAAATATGCATTGAAACAATAAATATAAATAAGGAAAATGAATAGTACTGCCACCGATATGTAGTCACTATGGAAAGGAAGTATTATTGAATATGATAAGAGTCATTGTAATCTTGTGCTATGTCATATTAGGTGCAAGTTTGGGCGTCTATTTTATACCAGAAATTATAAATGATACAGGACTAAGTCATTATCCACTATTAAAAAATAGTTATTTTACTGGTCTATTAGGCATAGTTATTTTCTTCCTTTTGTTTGGGTGGTTTATACGAAAAATCGCCTTAGGCTTAAGAGAAGTTGAGCAAACGATTATGCGTCAAAGTGCAATTGAAATCTTATTTGCCACAATTGGTCTAATGATAGGACTATTAATTTCAGTTATGATTTCTTTTATTTTCCAAATAATTGGTAATAATGTATTAAATCATTTTGTACCGATTATTATTACTATTATATTAGGTTATCTTGGTTTCCAATTTGGCTTGAAAAAACGAGATGAAATGTTGTTGTTTTTACCTGAAAACATGGCGCGTTCGATGTCTATTAATGCTAGAAATGCAGTACCTAAAATTATTGATACGAGTGCCATTATCGATGGTCGTATTGTTGATATTATAAAATGTGGTTTTATTGACGGTGAAATATTAATACCACAAGGCGTTATAAATGAGTTGCAAATTATTGCTGATGCCAATGATAGTGTGAAACGAGAAAAAGGACAACGTGGATTAGATATATTAAATGAACTTTATGATATGGATCATCCGACACGCATCATCCATCCTACAAAATCACATAGTGATATTGATGCAATGCTCATTAAATTAGCTCAACATTATAGAGGTCATATTATCACGACTGATTTTAATTTGAACAAAGTATGTCATGTGCAAGGGATACAGGCATTAAATGTGAATGACTTATCTGAAGCAATTAAGCCAACTGTCCATCAAGGTGACCGTTTTAACTTATTATTAACGAAAATGGGCAAAGAAAGTGGACAAGCTGTAGGTTACTTAGATGACGGTACGATGGTCGTAGTAGACAATGCCAAAAAGCATATTGGAGAACATATTGATTTAGAAGTGATTAGTTTATTACAAACTTCATCAGGTCGTATTATTTTCGCCAAAAAAATTAGTGCATAATAAATTATAATCTATGTAATGCCATGTAATTGATAGGGTGTTACATAGATTTTTTAATACATAGATATAGGCATGGTGTTATCAATTTATACTGTATCGTGCTACAATAGATAGCGAAAAATGCCTCTAGCTATGTATTGGCGAAGTAAGCTATTACTTCGATAATTATCTATAAATTAGAAAAAAGTGATAAGCAAAATATGCTGAGCTATGGTATTATTAATTAGAAAATATAACAAAGCATATTCATAGTTAATGGTGTGGGTATAGGTATAACAAGTATAAGTTGTTACAGCATGTTTCAACTTTTTTGATGTGCCGTCAATACGCACGCATGTTAATTGATAATATTAAAATGGTAAACAGGAGTGAACATAATGAGTGATCGCGTAAGAGTTAGATATGCCCCTAGTCCAACGGGCTATTTGCATATAGGTAACGCTAGAACAGCTTTATTTAACTATTTATTTGCAAAACATTATGATGGAGACTTTATTATTCGTATTGAAGATACAGATAGTAAACGTAATTTAGAAGATGGCGAATCTTCTCAATTTGATAACTTAAAATGGTTAGGCATTGACTGGGATGAATCAGTAGATAAAGATAAAGGCTATGGACCATACCGCCAATCAGAGCGTGCAGAAATTTATAATCCATTAATTCAACAATTATTAGACGAAGACAAAGCATATAAATGTTATATGACTGAAGAAGAATTAGAAGCTGAACGTGAAGAACAGATAGCAAACAATGAAATGCCACGTTACGGTGGAAAACACGCACATTTAACTGAAGAAGAAAGACAACAATTTGAAGCGGAAGGTCGTAAACCATCAATTCGTTTCAGAGTACCTAAAGATACGACATTTAAGTTTGATGATATGGTTAAAGGTGAAATTTCATTTGATTCCAATAATATAGGTGACTGGGTTATTGTGAAGAAAGATGGCGTGCCAACTTATAACTTTGCAGTAGCAGTTGATGATCATTACATGGAAATTTCAGATGTTATTCGTGGCGATGACCACATTTCTAATACACCAAAACAAATTATGATTTATGAAACATTTGGTTGGGAAGTACCACGTTTTGCGCACATGTCATTAATAGTTAATGAAGAACGTAAAAAATTAAGTAAGCGTGATGGTAAAATTTTACAATTTATCGAACAATATCGTGATTTAGGTTATTTACCAGAAGCGTTATTTAACTTTATTACTTTGCTAGGTTGGTCACCAGAGGGCGAGGAAGAAATTTATTCTAAAGAAGAATTTATTAAGATTTTTGATGAACAACGTTTATCTAAATCACCTGCCTTCTTTGATAAACACAAATTAGCTTGGGTAAACAACCAATATATGAAGCAAAAAGATACTGAAACAGTATTTGAATTAGCTTTACCTCATTTAATTAAAGCTAACTTATTACCAGAACAACCAACAGAAGCAGACCTAGATTGGGGACGTAAATTAGTAGCGTTATATCAAAAAGAAATGAGTTACGCTGGAGAAATTGTTCCGTTATCTGAAATATTCTTCCGTGATGAGCAAGCACTAGGTGATGATGAACAAGAAATCATTGCTGGAGAACAAGTGCCAGAATTGATGGAACATTTATATAGCAAATTAGAAGCGTTAGAAGTCTTTGAAGCGACAGAAATTAAAAAAACAATTAAAGAAGTACAAAAAGAAACAGGAATTAAAGGTAAGCAATTATTTATGCCGATTCGTGTTGCGGTTACTGGGCAAATGCATGGCCCGGAATTACCTAATACAATTGAAGTATTAGGTAAAGATAAAGTGTTAACAAGATTACAACATTACGTAAAATAAATCTGTGGCACTTAGTAACTTGAAATACAGTACGAGAACCCCTATGATAAGAATTGACAATGCAAAGGATTAGTAAGTAGTAAAAGTGTTCAGAGAGTGTACGGGAGCTGCGAGTACATCACTGATACTATGGAATGCACCTTTGTTGCTAACAATTAAATGATGTAAATGAGTGTATATAAGTGCAATTTTGGGATGAAATATCAAAATTAAACTTATATATAAAGAAGAGTGGGACCGTGCCAAAGCACCTCTAGCATATTGTGTTAGAGGTGCTTTTTTAGTAGGGAGGAAAAAATCTTGTTTAAAGTTTTAAAAAGAGTAAAAGATGATATAAATATGGTTTTTGAACAAGACCCAGCAGCAAAAACGACGTTTGAAGTTGTGACATCATACGCAGGTTTACATGCTGTATGGAGTCATCTCATTGCGCACACATTATATAAAAAGGAAAAATATGTTCTTGCAAGATTAATATCACAAATTACGCGGTTTTTTACTGGTATAGAAATACATCCAGGTGCAAAGATAGGGAGACGTTTATTTATCGATCACGGCATGGGAGTAGTAATTGGTGAGACATGTCGAATTGGAGATAATGTAACTATATATCAAGGTGTGACACTAGGCGGAACTGGAAAAGAGAAAGGCAAAAGACATCCAGACATTGGAGATAACGTACTGATTGCAGCGGGAGCTAAAGTACTAGGTAATATTGAAATTCATTCAGATGTAAATATTGGTGCTAATTCTGTAGTACTAACTTCTGTGCCAAGTTTTTCAACTGTAGTAGGTATACCAGGGCATATAGTAAAACAAGATGGTAAACGTATCGGTAAAACATTCGATCATTTAAATTTACCTGACCCGATTTATGAGCAAATGAAAGAGTTAGAGAAACAACTTGAAAAAACAAGAAATGGAGAGATTCAAGATGATTACATTATATAATACATTAACACGCCAAAAGGAGACTTTTGAGCCTCTTGAACCGGGTAAAGTGAAGATGTATGTATGTGGACCTACAGTTTATAACTATATTCATATAGGGAATGCTCGACCAGCAATTAACTATGATGTAGTACGCAGATACCTTGAATACAAAGGTTATGAGGTAGAATATGTATCTAACTTTACCGATGTAGACGATAAACTCATTAAACGTTCAAACGAATTGAACGAATCAGTACAGTCGATTGCTGATCGCTATATTGAAGCATTTTATGAAGATACGTCAGCATTGAATGTTAAGAAAGCCACGTCGAATCCACGTGTTATGAATCATATGGATGACATTATTCAATTTATTCAAGAATTAGTTGATGAAGGTTATGCTTATGTCAGTGGTGGCGATGTTTATTTTAGAACACGTAAGTTTGAAGATTATGGTAAATTAAGTCATCAATCACTCAATGATTTAAAAGTAGGTGCTCGTATTGAGCAAGGTGAACAGAAAGAAGATGCACTTGATTTTACATTGTGGAAACAAGCAAAACCCGGTGAAATTAGTTGGGAGAGTCCATTTGGAGAGGGACGTCCAGGTTGGCATATCGAATGTTCTGTAATGGCATATAAAGAATTAGGTGCCACAATTGATATTCATGCTGGTGGGACAGATTTACAATTCCCACACCATGAAAATGAAATTGCGCAATCAGAAGCACACAACCATGCACCATTTGCGAATTATTGGATGCATAATGGTTTTATTAACATTGATAATGAAAAAATGAGTAAATCGTTAGGTAACTTTGTGTTAGTACATGACATTATTAAAGAAATTGATCCTGACGTATTACGTTTCTTCATGATTAGCGTACATTATCGTAGCCCAATTAATTACAATATGGAACTTGTTAATGCAGCTAGAAGTGGATTAGAGCGTATACGTAATAGTTATAATGCTGTGTTAGAGCGTGCAGCAATTGCTACAGATATAACAGATCAAAGTGACTATTTAGAGCAAATTGATAGCATATTAACACAATTTGAAACTGTAATGAATGACGATTTTAATACCGCGAATGCTATCACGGCATGGTACGATTTAGTTAAATTAGCAAATAAATTTGTATTGGAAAATACCACTTCACTGGCGGTACTAGAACGTTTTAAAGAAGTGTTCCATATCTTTAGCGATGTGTTAGGCGTGCCATTAGAAGGTGCTTCAACTGATGAATTATTAGATGAAGATGTTGAAGCATTAATAGCAGAACGTGATGCTGCTAGAAAAAATAAAGATTTCGCACGCGCAGACGAAATTCGTGATGACTTAAAAGCACAAAATATTATACTTGAAGATACGCCTCAAGGTGTGAGGTTTAAACGTGGCTAATACTAATCCTAAACTTTTGAACCCATTGACATTAGCGTATATGGGAGATGCTGTGTTAGATCAACACATTAGAGCCTATATCGTTTTGAAATTACAAAGTAAGCCCAATCGTTTACATCAGGTGGCAAAACAATATGTTTCTGCTAAAAGCCAAGCACAAACACTAGAATATTTGATTGCGAACACTTGGTTTACAGATGAAGAATTAGAAATAGTACGTCGTGGACGCAATGCTAAAAGTTATACTAAAGCTAAAAATACAGATATACAAACATATAAGAAAAGTTCAGGCTTGGAAGCAGTCATTGGCTTTTTATATTTAGACACACAAGAAGAGCGTCTGACAGCATTATTAGAGGCAATTGTAGAAAGTGTAAATGAAAGGGAGTGACATGTTGGAAGATATCGTTATCGTCGGTCGACATGCGGTAAAAGAAGCTATTACCAGTGGCCATACAATTAATAAAATTTTAATTCAAGATGGAATTAGAAAACAACAAATCAATGAGATATTAAAAAAAGCTAAAAACGAGAAAATCATTGTACAAACCGTTCCTAAATCTAAGATAGACGGTTTGTCAGAATCACCACACCAAGGTGTCGCTGCATTAGTAGCGCCTTATGAGTATACTGATTTTAATGACTTTATAGCGCAACAAGACAACAAAGATACTTTAGCCACAGTGTTGATTTTAGATGGGTTAGAAGATCCACATAATTTAGGATCGATTATTCGTACGGCTGACGCTTCGGGTGTAGATGGGATTATTATACCTAAACGTCGTTCCGTTGCTCTAACACAAACAGTTATAAAAGCAAGTACAGGTGCTATCCAACATGTGCCGATTATGCGCGTGACAAACTTAGCACAAACGATCGAGTCGTTAAAGGAACATGGCTATTGGGTAGCAGGAGCGGAAGCAGATAACGCAACCGATTATCGTGAGTTGGATGCTGGCATGCCACTTGCTTTAGTTATCGGTAGTGAAGGCCAAGGTATGAGTAGATTAGTGAAAGATAAATGTGATTTTTATATCAAGATTCCTATGGTTGGACACGTCAATAGTTTGAATGCATCTGTAGCAGCAAGTTTACTGATGTACGAAGTTTATCGTAAACGGAATCAGATTGGAGATGCATAATGAAGGAAAGGTACTTAATCATAGATGGATATAATATGATTGGCCAATCTAAAACGTTAAGCAAACTCGCACAGGAAAATCTAGAAGAGGCTCGTGAACAATTATTGATTGCTATTGCAAACTTCAGTGCGGTCGTTGCTGATGAAGTCATTTGTGTATTTGATGCTTACGACCAATCTGGTTTGCAATCTGAGTATGAGTATCATGGTGTTAAAACAGTGTTTACGAAAGAAAAGGAAACAGCTGATAGCTACATCGAAAAGTATGTTTACGATTTGTATAATAAACATACGACACATATTACAGTAGTAACGAGTGACATGAGTGAACAACATGCAATCTTTGGCACAGGCGCCTATCGCATCTCATCGAGAGAAATGTGGCGCGATTTAGAAGAAAACGAAACGACTATTTCTAAGTCATTAGATGGCTTCAATGAAACTAAACCAAGAACACGTATCCCATTATCAAATGAGATATTGCAAGAATTCGAAAAAATTAGGCGTGGTAACCACAAGAAAGACTAATTTTGCCCTCTTGCTTTTTAGTGATCTCGCTTTGTATGATATGAATATTCTAACGGAAAGGAACATATCATGAGAGACCATATGACAACTAAAAAGCAATCTGTAGCCCATGCCACTAATGAACATAATCAAACATTAGTAAACCACATCATTGCACAGGTCACACCTAAGATTAAAGCAAGTTTAAATTGCAGCTCAATTACTAAAGATAGTAAAGATGATTTGTTTCAAGACATTATCCTGAAGCTTTTACTCAATATAGCGCATTTTGACTTTAAGCAAGACACACCAATTGAACATTACATCAATAAAATAGTGAAAACAACAAAAGCAGATTACTTTCGACGACGCGCGTTACAAAATGTGCAACGGCAAGCATTAGTGCAAGAGTTTCGTGTGAATTATGAATCACGTACACAACAGCAAAATATTGAAGTGATTATATTACGTAATGAGTTGAAAACAATATTAAATCAGAGCTTCGAACGATTGACCATATTAGAACGTACTATTATGACTGATATTGTTTATGGCTATAAACCGCATTCTATTGCACAGCGTTTTAATATAGAGCACAAAGTAGTCTATAACGGGATTCAAAGAGCAAAACGCAAAATTAAGCGTTATTTACTACTCTGGTGGCAATAAAATGTAGTACACTGAATATGGTGATATGACAACACGTGATACATTTTACAATAGTATTGATGTTTGACAATTGCTATATGACTTATGTATAGTAGATTGGTATTATAATGAATAAGGTGAGGTTTATTGAAAAAAGTACCGTTGAATTGTGAAGAATGTGGCAGCCGAAATTACAATTTACCCAAACACAACGATGCAACTACGAGACTTACATTGAAAAAATATTGCCCTAGGTGTAATACACATACACTGCATAAAGAAACAAAATAAATGTTAGTGTATTTCATATTAAGTAGCTGCAAACGCGAACGGATAACATAGTAGTAATGGATGACTCGAGTATAATGAGATGGAGGGTTTATAATGGCTAAAAAAGATGGTTTCTTTCAAGGCGTAAAGTCTGAAATGGAAAAGACAAGTTGGCCAACTAAAGAAGAATTATTTAAGTACACAGTAATTGTGGTTGCTACAGTAATCTTCTTTCTAGCTTTCTTCTATGCCTTAGACTTAGGAATTGGCAGACTTATAGAATTAATTAAATAGTGAGGAGTGACGACATGTCTGAAGAAGTTAGTGCAAAGCATTGGTATGCAGTGCATACTTATTCTGGTTATGAGAATAAAGTTAAAAAGAATTTAGAAAAACGTGTAGAATCTATGAATATGACAGAACAAATTTTTAGAGTTGTCATACCAGAAGAGGAAGAAACACAAGTTAAAGATGGTAAAGCGAAAAAGCTAACTAAAAAAACATTCCCAGGATATGTGTTAGTTGAATTAGTGATGACCGATGAATCTTGGTATGTTGTAAGGAATACGCCAGGTGTAACTGGTTTCGTTGGTTCTGCTGGCGCAGGCTCAAAACCTAATCCTTTATTGCCTGATGAAGTACGTTTCATCTTAAAACAAATGGGCATGAAAGAAAAAACGATAGATGTTGAAGTTGATTTAGGTGAACAAGTACGAGTGAAATCTGGTCCGTTTGCTAACCAAGTTGGTGAAGTACAAGAAATTGAAGCGGATAAATTCAAATTAACAGTTTTAGTAGACATGTTTGGAAGAGAAACTCCGGTAGAAGTAGAATTTGATCAAATAGAAAAATTATAATAATTAAAAGGAAAATTACTATTGATTTCTAATATAGATTGATGGTATAATACTGTGGTCGCGCTTTAGAGCGTTCCATTTCGTCACGAAATGTAGAAGAGTGGGAGGGCAAAACTCAGTCCTGTGACCACATCACGATATCAAGGAGGTGCACATCGTGGCTAAAAAAGTAGAAAAAGTAGTTAAATTACAAATTCCTGCAGGTAAAGCAAACCCAGCACCACCAGTTGGTCCAGCATTAGGTCAAGCAGGTGTGAACATTATGGGATTCTGTAAGGAATTCAACGCACGTACTCAAGAAGATGCAGGTTTAATCATTCCGGTGGAAATCAGTGTTTATGAAGATCGTTCATTTACATTTATTACTAAAACACCACCAGCTCCAGTACTACTTAAAAAAGCAGCTGGCGTTGAAAAAGGTTCAGGCGAACCTAATAAAAACAAAGTTGCTACAGTAACTAAAGATCAAGTACGCGAAATTGCTAACAGCAAAATGCAAGACTTAAACGCTGCAGACGAAGAAGCAGCTATACGTATTATCGAAGGTACTGCACGTAGTATGGGTATCACAGTAGAATAATTATAACAATTAACATGAAACAGATAGACGGATAGTAGCAGATGACAGAGATGACAAACATGATCGCAGTATTCAACATTGTCGTAAATGAAGAAGTAGAACTGTTGAGGAAGTCTCCCAAAGTCCATACACACTTCACTGTTATCTGCTCTTAACTTGCGCAGGCAAGTAAACGTGGGAGGAAATTCCGCTAAAACCACTAAAGGAGGAACAATAAATGGCTAAAAAAAGTAAAAAGTATCAAGAAGCAGCTAGTAAAATAGACCGCCAAAAACATTACGATGTTGAAGAAGCTGTCGCATTAGCTAAAGAAACAAGCATCGCTAACTTTGATGCTTCAGTAGAAGTAGCATTCCGTTTAGGCATTGATACACGTAAAAATGACCAACAAATCCGTGGTGCAGTAGTACTACCAAACGGTACTGGTAAATCACAACGTGTATTAGTATTTGCTAAAGGTGACAAAGCAACAGAAGCAGAAGCAGCAGGCGCTGATTACGTAGGCGAAGGCGACTACGTAAACAAAATCCAACAAGGATGGTTTGACTTCGATGTAGTTGTTGCAACACCAGACATGATGGGTGAAGTTGGTAAATTAGGTCGTGTATTAGGACCTAAAGGTTTAATGCCAAACCCTAAAACAGGTACAGTTACTATGGATGTAAAAAAAGCTGTTGAAGAAATCAAAGCTGGTAAAGTAGAATACCGCGCTGAAAAAGCTGGTATTGTACATGCATCTATTGGTAAAACTTCATTTGATACTGATAAATTAGTTGAAAACTTCAGAGCTTTACAAGATGTATTAGCAAAAGCTAAACCATCTTCAGCTAAAGGGACTTATTTCAAATCTGTTGGTATTACTACAACAATGGGTCCTGGCGTTAAAGTTGATACTTCAGGCTTTAAACTATAATAAATCATATCTAATATAAATAGACTGAAAGTATTCCTTTCAGTCTATAAATAAATATTGACATATTACAATAAACCAGTTATATTGGTTTATGTGATTATTTTACCTAAGACAGTAGGAGTTATACATTAACTTAAAATTACATCCTGCCGAGGCTAAAATTGACTTGAACGTGAAGAAACTTTCAAGCACTTTTTGCCGTGGGTAGAAAGTGCTTTTTTTATTGAGTGATGCTTTTAACTCTTAAGCTAGAGTATTATTCAAAATTAAAAGCACCAAAATAAATTGTATGGAGGTGTCTAAATGTCTGCTATCATTGAAGCAAAACAACAACAAGTTGATACTATTGCTGAACAACTTAAAAACTCAGTATCTACTGTAATCGTAGACTACCGTGGTTTAAGTGTAGCTGAAGTGACAGAACTACGTTCACAATTACGTGAAGCTGGTGTTGAGTACAAAGTTTACAAAAACACTATGGTTCGTCGTGCTGCTGAAAAAGCTGGTATCGAAGGATTAGATGAATTCTTAGTAGGACCTACAGCTGTTGCAACATCTACTGAAGATGTCGTTGCACCAGCAAAAGTACTTGCAGGATTTGCTAAAGAACACGAAGCATTAGAAATTAAAACAGGTATTATGGAAGGTAGCGTTATCTCAGCTGAAGAAGTTAAAACAGTTGGATCTCTACCATCACACGACGGTCTTGTATCAATGCTATTATCTGTATTACAAGCACCAGTCCGCAACTTCGCATATGCAGTTAAAGCTGTTGGTGAAGAAAAAGAAGAAAGCGCTGAATAATTGCGCATAAAAAAACTTAACTTAATGGAGGAATATTAAAATGGCTAATCAAGAACAAATCATTGAAGCAATTAAAGAAATGTCAGTATTAGAATTAAACGACTTAGTAAAAGCAATTGAAGAAGAATTTGGTGTAACTGCAGCAGCTCCAGTAGCAGCAGCAGGTGCAGCAGGCGGCGCAGATGCAGCTGCTGAACAAACTGAATTTGACGTAGAGTTAACTTCAGCTGGTTCATCTAAAATCAAAGTTGTTAAAGCTGTTAAAGAAGCAACTGGCTTAGGATTAAAAGATGCTAAAGAATTAGTAGACGGAGCTCCTAAAGTAGTTAAAGAAGGCTTATCTAAAGAAGATGCTGAAGAGCTTAAATCACAATTAGAAGAAGTAGGCGCTACAGTAGAATTAAAATAATTCTAGCCTCTTAACTAATGAATAATTTTATATTGCAGGCCGAGAGTTACATTATCAAAGTGATATGTAAGCAACTTGCAGTCTGAGATTTTTGAGAAATGAAAACCCCGTTATCACTATAACGGGGTTTTATCTTTTGATTATCTTTAAAGGTCTACGTTATCATTTGAACTAAGCACTAGCTAAGATAATACATAATCCGCAATTTGTGGATTAAAATGAGGTGTAGTCATGAGCCACTATTATGATGCGAATCCTGAAGTTGAAAGTGATGAAACTGTTTTTACCTACTCCTACGATAATCATAATTTAAAACTAACAACAGATACAGGTGTCTTTTCGAAAGGGAAGATAGACTTTGGTTCTGACTTGTTAGTTACAACATTTTTGAAAGCAAATCCCCCTGGACCTACGAAAAATATAATTGATGTTGGATGTGGCTATGGGCCCATTGGCTTAATGGTTGCTAAAGTAGCACCACATCATCAGGTTACAATGGTAGATGTGAATCAGCGTGCGTTAGCATTAGCAAAGCGCAACAAACAAAAAAATCACATCGAAAATGTTGAAATTGTAGAAAGTGATGGTTTAACTCAAGTAGAGGACGCTACGTTTGACTTTGTGTTAACCAATCCACCTATTAGAGCAGGAAAAACTGTGGTGCATCAAATACTAACGGACGCCAGTAGTAAGTTGAAACAAGAAGGCGCGCTCTATGTTGTTATTCAGAAAAAACAAGGAATGCCTTCAGCGAAGAAGAAAATGCAAGAAGTATTTGAAAACGTAGAAGTAGTAGAAAAAAGTAAAGGCTATTACATTTTGCGAAGTGTAAAGCTTGATTAAAATACTTGATTCTGATATAGTTATAGAATGTAAAAATTTATGTTCAATAAGTGTGTACTTTTACGTATAAAATAACAATGTATATTGCTAATATAGTAAATAGAAAATGGTGTCATAAGGAGTGCTACCGTTTTCTTTTTGTCTTATTATATTTGGTTATTTATCAAAAGTAAACACACAATTTTTGAGGGGTGAATCTGTTTGGCAGGTCAATTTGTCCAATATGGAAGACATCGTAAACGTAGAAATTATGCGAGAATTTCAGAAGTATTAGAATTACCGAACTTAATCGAAATTCAAACGAAATCATATGAGTGGTTCTTAAAAGAAGGGTTACTAGAAATGTTCCGTGATATTTCACCGATTGAAGATTTCACAGGTAATCTGTCTTTAGAGTTTGTAGATTACAGACTTGGTGAACCAAAATATGATTTAGAAGAATCGAAAAACCGTGATACAACGTATGCTGCACCACTTCGAGTGAAAGTACGTCTTATTATTAAAGAGACTGGCGAAGTAAAAGAGCAAGAAGTGTTTATGGGAGACTTCCCATTAATGACAGATACAGGTACATTTGTGATTAACGGTGCAGAACGTGTTATCGTATCACAACTTGTTCGTTCACCATCCGTTTACTTCAACGAAAAACTAGATAAAAATGGTCGTACGAACTATGATGCAACTATCATTCCTAACCGTGGCGCATGGTTAGAGTATGAAACAGATGCAAAAGATGTTGTATATGTACGTATCGACAGAACTAGAAAGCTACCTTTAACTGTGTTATTACGTGCTTTAGGTTTCTCTACAGATCAAGAAATCATCGATCTATTAGGAGATAATGAATATTTACGTAACACACTAGAAAAAGATGGTACTGAAAATACAGACCAAGCTTTACTAGAAATTTATGAACGTTTACGTCCTGGCGAGCCACCTACAGTAGAAAATGCTAAAAGCTTATTATATTCACGTTTCTTTGATCCAAAACGATATGATTTAGCAAGTGTAGGTCGTTATAAAGCAAACAAAAAACTACATTTAAAACATCGTCTGTTTAATCAAAAATTAGCAGAACCGATTGTTAATGCTGAGACAGGTGAAATTGTAGCTGAAGAAGGCACAGTTTTAGATCGTCGTAGCTTAGATGAAATCATGGATGTTTTAGAAGCAAATGCAAATAGTGAAGTATTTGAATTAGAAGGTACAGTAATTGATGAACCAGTTGAAATTCAATCAATCAAAGTATATGTACCAAATGATGAAGAAGAACGTACTACTACAGTAATTGGTAACGCGTTCCCTGATTCAGAAGTTAAATGTATTACACCAGCAGATATTATCGCATCTATGTCATACTTCTTTAACTTATTAAGTGGTATTGGCTTTACTGATGATATTGACCATTTAGGTAATCGTCGTCTACGTTCAGTAGGTGAATTATTACAAAACCAATTCCGTATTGGTTTATCAAGAATGGAACGTGTGGTTAGAGAAAGAATGTCTATTCAAGATACAGACTCAATCACACCACAACAATTAATCAACATTCGTCCAGTTATTGCATCTATCAAAGAATTCTTTGGTAGTTCACAATTATCACAATTCATGGACCAAGCTAACCCATTAGCTGAGTTAACAAATAAACGTCGTTTATCAGCATTAGGACCTGGTGGTTTAACACGTGAACGTGCTCAAATGGAAGTACGTGACGTACACTATTCTCACTATGGCCGTATGTGTCCTATCGAAACACCAGAGGGACCAAACATCGGTTTAATTAACTCACTATCAAGTTATGCACGTGTAAATGAATTTGGCTTTATCGAAACGCCGTACCGTAAAGTAGATTTAGCAACAAACTCAATTACAGATCAAATTGATTACCTAACTGCTGATGAAGAGGACAGCTATGTGGTAGCACAAGCCAACTCTAACTTAGATGAAAATGGTAAGTTTTTAGATGACGAAGTTGTTTGTCGTTTCCGCGGTAATAACACAGTTATGGCTAAAGAAAAAATGGACTACATGGACGTATCACCTAAGCAAGTAGTTTCAGCTGCAACGGCATGTATTCCTTTCTTAGAAAACGATGACTCTAACCGTGCATTAATGGGTGCGAACATGCAACGTCAAGCAGTACCGTTGATGAACCCTGAATCACCTTTCGTAGGTACAGGTATGGAACACGTAGCTGCTCGTGACTCTGGTGCTGCAGTTATTGCAAAATACAAAGGTCGCGTTGAGCACGTTGAATCTAATGAAATCCTAGTTCGTCGCTTGATTGAAGAAAATGGTCAAGAATACGAAGGTGAATTAGATCGTTATCCATTATCTAAATTCAAACGTTCTAATACTGGTACTTGTTATAACCAACGTCCAATTATTGCAAAAGGTAATGTTGTGACAAAAGGTGAAATCCTAGCTGACGGTCCTTCAATGGAATTAGGTGAAATGGCCTTAGGTAGAAACGTAGTTGTTGGTTTCATGACTTGGGACGGTTATAACTACGAGGATGCTGTAATCATGAGTGAACGTCTTGTTAAAGATGACGTTTACACTTCAATCCATATTGAAGAATATGAATCTGAAGCACGTGATACTAAATTAGGACCTGAAGAAATTACGAGAGACATTCCAAACGTTTCGGATAACGCACTGAAAAACTTAGATGATCGCGGTATTGTCTATGTTGGTGCCGAAGTTAACGACGGTGATATTTTAGTTGGTAAAGTAACGCCAAAAGGTGTCACAGAATTAACTGCTGAAGAGCGTTTGTTACATGCAATCTTTGGTGAAAAAGCACGAGAAGTTCGTGATACTTCATTACGTGTACCTCATGGTGCAGGCGGTATCGTGCTAGATGTTAAAGTCTTCAATCGTGAAGAAGGAGACGACACACTTGCGCCAGGCGTAAATCAATTGGTACGTGTTTATATCGTTCAAAAACGTAAAATACACGTTGGTGATAAAATGTGTGGACGTCACGGTAACAAAGGTGTAATTTCGAAAATTGTTCCTGAAGAGGATATGCCTTATTTACCAGACGGTACGCCAATCGATATCATGTTAAATCCATTAGGTGTGCCATCACGTATGAACATTGGACAAGTACTTGAATTACATTTAGGTATGGCTGCGAAAAACTTAGGTATTCATGTTGCATCACCAGTATTTGATGGTGCCAACGATGATGATGTTTGGTCAACTATTGAAGAAGCAGGCATGGCTAGAGACGGTAAAACTGTACTTTATGATGGTCGTACTGGTGAACCATTCGATAATCGTATTTCAGTTGGTGTAATGTACATGCTTAAACTTGCGCACATGGTTGATGACAAGTTACATGCGCGTTCAACTGGACCATATTCACTTGTTACACAACAACCACTTGGTGGTAAAGCACAATTTGGTGGACAACGTTTCGGTGAAATGGAGGTATGGGCACTTGAAGCATATGGTGCTGCCTATACATTACAAGAAATCTTAACTTATAAATCCGATGATACAGTAGGTCGTGTGAAAACATACGAAGCTATTGTTAAAGGTGAAAATATCACTAGACCAAGTGTTCCAGAATCATTCCGCGTATTGATGAAAGAATTACAAAGTTTAGGTTTAGACGTTAAAATTATGGATGAACACGATAATGAAATCGACATGCATGATACAGAAGATGAAGAAGCAACAGAGCGTAAAGTTGACTTACAACAACAAGGCGCGCCAGAATCACAAAAAGAAATCACTGACTAATTGTATTTAAGACTAAATAAAGAATAAATTCACAGGTTGTCGTACATAGCGCGTTTATCGTGCTATGTATACGCAACTTGACACTTTTATTATTCATTTTGTTGATATAAGCCAATCAATCAATTTGCACAGTTAATCTAAATTGAAGGAGGTAGGCTCCTTGATTGATGTAAATAATTTCCATTATATGAAAATAGGACTTGCTTCACCTGAAAAAATCAGATCTTGGTCTTTTGGTGAAGTCAAAAAGCCAGAAACAATAAACTATCGTACACTTAAACCAGAAAAAGATGGTCTTTTCTGTGAAAGAATTTTTGGACCTACAAAAGACTGGGAATGTAGTTGTGGTAAATACAAACGTGTGCGTTATAAAGGCATGGTTTGTGACAGATGTGGTGTGGAAGTAACTAAATCTAAAGTGCGTCGTGAACGCATGGGACACATTGAATTAGCAGCACCAGTATCACATATTTGGTATTTCAAAGGTATCCCAAGTCGTATGGGCCTTTTATTAGATATGTCACCAAGAGCATTAGAAGAAGTTATTTACTTCGCGTCTTATGTGGTAGTTAACCCAGGACCAACAGGTTTAGAGAAGAAAACATTACTTTCTGAAGCAGAATACAGAGAGTATTATGATAAATTCCCAGGCCAATTTAGCGCTAAAATGGGTGCTGAAGGTATTAAAGATTTATTAGCAGAAATAAATTTAGATGATGAATTAAAACACTTACGTGATGAGCTTGAATCAGCTACAGGGCAAAGATTGACTCGTGCTATTAAACGTTTAGAAGTTGTTGAATCATTTAGACATTCTGGTAATAATCCTGCTTGGATGATTTTAGACGTATTACCAATTATTCCACCAGAGATCAGACCAATGGTTCAATTAGATGGTGGACGTTTTGCTACAAGTGATTTAAACGATTTATATCGTCGTGTTATTAACCGTAATAACCGTTTAAAACGTTTATTAGACTTAGGTGCTCCTGGCATCATCGTACAAAACGAAAAACGTATGTTACAAGAAGCAGTAGATGCTTTAATTGATAATGGTCGTCGTGGCCGTCCAGTTACTGGTCCAGGTAACCGTCCATTAAAATCATTGTCACATATGTTAAAAGGTAAACAAGGTCGTTTCCGTCAAAACTTATTAGGTAAACGTGTTGACTATTCAGGCCGTTCTGTTATTGCAGTAGGACCTAGCTTGAAGATGTACCAATGTGGACTACCTAAAGAAATGGCATTAGAATTATTCAAACCATTCATTATGAAAGAATTAGTACAACGTGAAATTGCAACGAATATTAAAAATGCCAAAAGTAAAATTGAACGCATGGACGATGAAGTATGGGATGTTTTAGAAGATGTTATCGTAGAACACCCAGTATTACTTAACCGTGCGCCTACACTTCACAGATTAGGTATCCAAGCCTTTGAACCAACATTAGTTGAAGGTCGTGCGATTCGTTTACATCCACTTGTAACGACGGCTTATAACGCTGACTTTGATGGTGACCAAATGGCTGTTCACGTACCTTTATCTAAAGAAGCACAAGCTGAAGCACGTATGTTAATGTTAGCTGCACAAAATATCTTAAACCCTAAAGATGGTAAACCAGTTGTAACACCATCACAGGATATGGTATTAGGTAACTATTATTTAACATTAGAACGTGCAGATGCTGTGAATACAGGTACAATTTACAACGATACTAACGAAGTATTAAAAGCGTATGCTAATGGTTATGTGCACTTACACACACGTATTGGTGTGCACGCACAATCATTTAATAATCCAACATTTACAGAAGAACAAAATCGTAAGATCTTGACAACATCTGTAGGTAAAGTGATATTTAATGAGATTATTCCTGATTCATTCGCCTATATTAATGAACCTTCACAAGCTAATTTAGAAGATAAAACACCAGATAAGTACTTTGTTTCTGCAACTGAACTAGGTGAAGGCGGATTACAAGAATACTTCAAAGATCAACCACTTGTTGATCCATTCAACAAAAAATTCTTAGGTAATATCATTGCCGAAGTGTTCAATCGCTTTAGCATCACTGACACATCAATGATGCTTGATAGAATGAAAGACTTAGGATTTAAGTTCTCTTCTAAAGCGGGTATTACTGTTGGTGTATCTGATATTGTGGTATTACCAGACAAGCAAGATATTTTAGATGAACATGAAGAATTAGTTGAACGTATTACAAAACAATTTAATCGTGGTTTAATTACTGAAGATGAGCGTTATAACCGAGTAGTCGAAATTTGGACAGACGCCAAAGATAAGATTCAAGGTGAATTAATGCAGTCATTAGATAAAACAAACCCTATCTTCATGATGAGTGACTCTGGTGCCCGTGGTAACGCATCTAACTTTACACAGTTAGCAGGTATGCGTGGACTTATGGCTGCGCCATCCGGTAAAATTATTGAGTTACCAATTACATCATCATTCCGTGAAGGTCTAACAGTATTAGAGTACTTTATTTCTACTCACGGTGCGCGTAAAGGTCTTGCCGATACAGCACTGAAAACTGCCGATTCAGGTTACCTTACTCGTCGTCTTGTTGATGTGGCTCAAGATGTTATTGTCCGTGAAGAAGATTGTGGTACAGACCGTGGTTTACTTGTTTCAGACATCAAAGAAGGTACTGAAATGATTGAACCATTCATCGAGCGTATCGAAGGTCGTTATTCTAAAGAAACAATTCGTCACCCTGAAACAGATGCAATTATCATCCGTCCAGACGAATTGATTACTGCAGATATCGCTAAACAAATTACAGATGCTGGTATTGAAGAAATGTATATCCGTTCAGCATTTACATGTAATACACGTCATGGTGTATGTGAAAAATGTTACGGTAAAAACCTTGCTACAGGTGAAAAAGTCGAAGTTGGTGAAGCAGTTGGTACAATTGCAGCCCAATCAATCGGTGAACCTGGTACACAGCTTACAATGCGTACATTCCACACAGGTGGGGTAGCAGGTAGCGATATCACTCAAGGTCTTCCTCGTATCCAAGAAATCTTTGAAGCGCGTAATCCAAAAGGACAAGCGGTAATCACTGATATCGAAGGTACAGTAGAAGACATTAAACTAGCGAAAGACCGTCAACAAGAAATTGTCATTAAAGGTAATAATGAAACTAGATCTTACCTTGCTTCAGGTACTTCAAGATTGAAAGTAGAAGTTGGACAAGCAGTAGAGCGTGGAGAAGTATTAACTGAAGGTTCAATTGAACCGAAAAACTTCTTATCTGTTGCTGGCTTGAACGCAACTGAAAGCTACTTACTAAAAGAAGTACAAAAAGTTTACCGTATGCAAGGTGTTGAAATCGACGATAAACACGTTGAGGTTATGGTAAGACAAATGTTACGTAAAGTACGTATCATTGAAGCAGGCGATACGAAACTATTACCTGGCTCATTAGTAGACATTCACAACTTTACTGATGCTAACCGTGAAGCGTTCAAAGAACGTAAACGTCCAGCAACAGCTAAACCAGTATTATTAGGTATTACGAAAGCATCTCTTGAAACTGAAAGCTTCTTATCTGCGGCTTCATTCCAAGAAACAACTCGTGTCCTAACAGATGCTGCAATTAAAGGTAAACGTGATAACTTACTTGGCTTAAAAGAAAATGTTATTATCGGTAAATTGATTCCAGCAGGTACAGGTATGAGACGTTATAGAGACGTTAAATACGACAAAGCTGCTCCGGAACAAGAAATAGAAGAAGCTATTATTACTGAATAATAGGGTGTATAAAACACAGTGACCGATGTTAAGTCGGTCACTTGTTTTTTTGATATTTAAGGCTATTTATAGTTGACGCGGCACCACGTAGATGTTACTATTATTAAGGTTGATGCAAGCAGAACTTTGGAGGATATTTTATGTCTAATGAAAAAGTTGCACGCTTTAACAAACAACACTATGTTATTGGTCAGAGACAGACGCTGAAAGCGCTGAGCAACGATCAAGTTACATCATTGATTATCGCTGAAGACGTAGAAGTTTATGTACTTTCTCGCGTGTTAAGCCAAATCAATCTACAAACAATGCCTATATCATTTTTTGCGAGCAAACAAGCTTTAGGAGAATGTGTAGGGATTAATGTTAATGCTTCTATTGTTGCATTACTAAAATGAGATTAGTGAGAAGATATTCTTACTAAATTTTATTTAACCTAAAAATGAACCACCTGGATGTGTGGGATTAAAAAGAAGAGAGGAGGACATTTTAAATGCCAACTATTAACCAATTGGTGCGTAAACCAAGACAAAGTAAAGGTAAAAAATCTGATTCACCAGCTTTAAACAGAGGTTTTAACAGTAAAAAGAAAAAATTTACTGACTTAAATTCACCTCAAAAACGTGGTGTTTGTACTCGTGTTGGTACAATGACACCTAAAAAACCTAACTCAGCGTTACGTAAATATGCACGTGTGCGTTTATCAAATAACATTGAAGTAAATGCATACATTCCTGGTATCGGACATAACTTACAAGAACACAGTGTTGTACTTGTACGTGGTGGACGTGTAAAAGACTTACCTGGTGTGCGTTATCATATCGTACGTGGTGCGCTTGATACTTCAGGCGTTGATGGACGTAGAAAAGGTCGTTCATTATACGGAACTAAGAAACCTAAAAAATAAGTTTAAAATTTCGTAAATTTTACTTATAAAATCTCAAAATATATTATAATAGGAAGGGAGGACTTACATTATGCCTCGTAAAGGATCAGTCCCAAAAAGAGACGTATTACCAGATCCAATTCATAACTCAAAATTAGTTACAAAATTGATCAACAAAATTATGTTAGATGGTAAACGTGGAACAGCTCAAGGAATTCTTTATAATGCTTTCGAACTAGTTCAAGAACGTAGTGGTAGAGATGCATTAGAAGTATTTGAAGAAGCTATTGAAAATATCATGCCAGTATTAGAAGTTAAAGCTCGTCGTGTTGGTGGTTCTAACTATCAAGTACCTGTAGAAGTTCGTCCAGAACGTCGTACTACATTAGGATTACGTTGGTTAGTAAACTATGCTCGTCTTCGTGGTGAAAAAACTATGGAAGAGCGTTTAGCTAACGAAATCTTAGATGCAGCTAACAATTCAGGTGGCGCAGTTAAGAAACGTGAAGATACACACAAGATGGCTGAAGCAAACAAAGCGTTCGCTCACTATCGCTGGTAAGATGGTAGTTTTTACCCTGAGTATGTTCCAATTTGATAGTTTACTATCTGTGGCTCGTGCTTAGGGCATCGCCATATTTATAGTATTTATTCGCAGTAATACTGGAAGGAGAAAAAATACATGGCTAGAGATTTTACTTTACAAAGAACTCGTAATATCGGTATCATGGCTCACATTGACGCTGGTAAAACAACTACGACAGAACGTATTCTTTACTATACTGGCCGAATCCATAAAATCGGTGAAACACATGAAGGTGCTTCACAAATGGACTGGATGGAGCAAGAACAAGATCGTGGTATCACTATCACTTCAGCTGCAACAACAGCACAGTGGGATGATCACCGTGTAAATATCATTGATACACCAGGACACGTAGACTTCACAGTTGAGGTTGAACGTTCTTTACGTGTACTTGATGGTGCGGTAACAGTACTTGATGCGCAATCAGGTGTTGAACCACAAACTGAAACAGTTTGGCGTCAGGCTACAACTTATGGTGTACCTCGTATTGTATTCGTAAACAAAATGGACAAGTTAGGTGCAAACTTTGAATATTCTGTTAGCACTATACATGATCGTTTACAAGCGAATGCGCAACCTATCCAATTACCAATTGGTGCGGAGGACGAGTTCGAAGCAATCATTGACCTAGTAGAAATGAAATGTTTCAAATACAACAATGACTTAGGAACTGAAATTGAAGAAATCGAAATTCCTGAAGATCAAAAAGACAGAGCAGAAGAAGCACGTGCTAACTTAATCGAAGCCGTTGCTGAAACTAATGAAGACATCATGGAAAAATATCTTGGTGATGAAGAAATCACTATTGATGAATTGAAAGCTGCTATCCGTAAAGCTACTACTGATGTAGAATTCTACCCAGTACTTGTTGGTACAGCATTCAAAAACAAAGGTGTTCAATTAATGCTTAACGCTGTTATTGACTACCTACCATCACCATTAGATGTTAAACCAATCATTGGTCACCGCGCTGACAATCCTGACGAAGAAGTTATTGCTAAAGCGGATGACGATGCAGAATTTGCTGCATTAGCATTCAAAGTAATGACAGACCCTTACGTTGGTAAATTAACATTCTTCCGTGTGTACTCAGGTACGTTAACATCAGGTTCATATGTTAAAAACTCAACGAAAAACAAACGTGAACGTGTAGGTCGTTTATTACAAATGCACGCTAACTCTCGTCAAGAATTAAACACTGTATACTCAGGCGATATCGCTGCTGCGGTAGGTCTTAAAGATACAGGTACTGGTGATACTTTATGTGGTGAGAAAAATGACATCATCTTGGAATCAATGGACTTCCCAGAGCCAGTTATTCACTTATCAGTAGAACCAAAATCTAAAGCAGACCAAGATAAAATGACTACTGCTTTAGTTAAATTACAAGAAGAAGATCCAACTTTCCATGCTCACACAGATGAAGAAACTGGACAAGTTATCATCGGTGGTATGGGTGAACTTCACTTAGATATCTTAGTAGACCGTATGAAGAAAGAATTTAACGTTGAATGTAATGTTGGTGCGCCAATGGTTTCTTACCGTGAAACATTCAAGCAATCAGCACAAGTTCAAGGTAAATTTGCTCGTCAATCAGGTGGACGTGGACAATATGGTGACGTTCAAATCGAATTTACGCCTAACGAAACTGGCGCAGGTTTCGAATTTGAAAATGCCATTGTTGGTGGTGTAGTTCCTCGTGAATACATTCCATCTGTTGAAGCTGGTCTTAAAGATTCAATGGAAAATGGTGTATTAGCTGGATATCCATTAATTGATGTTAAAGCTAAATTATTTGATGGTTCATACCACGATGTCGATTCATCTGAAATGGCCTTCAAAATTGCTGCATCATTAGCACTTAAAGAAGCTGCTAAAAAATGTGATCCAGTTATCTTAGAACCAATGATGAAAGTAACAATCGAAATGCCTGAAGAGTACATGGGTGACATCATGGGTGACGTAACATCTCGTCGTGGACGTGTAGATGGTATGGAACCACGCGGTAACGCACAAGTTGTTAACGCATTTGTACCACTTTCAGAAATGTTCGGTTATGCAACATCATTACGTTCAAACACTCAAGGTCGCGGTACTTATACTATGTACTTTGACCACTATGCAGAAGTTCCAAAATCAATCTCTGAAGAGATTATCAAGAAAAACAGTGGAAACCAAGCTGAATAATTAAACTTGTGTTGTACGACAAACGTCAGTAAAATACAAAATAAGCTTAATTATAAGCCATCCAATTGTTTGAATTGATTTTTTGGTCTAAATGCATTATAAAGGAACTATGTTCCTTTGCATTAACTAGTTATCTGTCTTCTCATGATGGTGAGAAACTGTCATGAGAGATAATTATTAAATATATTTTCTAAGAGAATAGGAGAGATTTTATAATGGCTAAAGAAAAATTTGATCGCTCAAAAGAACATGCCAATATTGGTACTATCGGTCACGTTGACCATGGTAAAACAACATTAACAGCTGCTATCGCAACTGTATTAGCAAAAAATGGTGACGCTGTAGCTCAATCATATGACATGATTGACAACGCTCCAGAAGAAAAAGAACGTGGTATTACAATCAATACTTCACACATCGAATATCAAACTGAAAAACGTCACTATGCTCACGTTGACTGCCCAGGACACGCTGACTATGTTAAAAACATGATCACTGGTGCTGCTCAAATGGACGGCGGTATCTTAGTAGTATCTGCTGCTGACGGCCCAATGCCACAAACTCGTGAACACATCTTATTATCACGTAACGTTGGTGTTCCAGCATTAGTAGTATTCTTAAACAAAGTTGACATGGTTGACGATGAAGAATTATTAGAATTAGTAGAAATGGAAGTTCGTGACTTATTAAGCGAATATGACTTCCCAGGTGACGATGTACCTGTAATCGCTGGTTCTGCTCTTAAAGCTCTAGAAGGCGACGCTGACTACGAGCAAAAAATCTTAGACTTAATGCAATCAGTTGATGATTTCATCCCAACTCCAGAACGTGACTCTGACAAACCATTCATGATGCCAGTTGAGGACGTATTCTCAATCACTGGTCGTGGTACTGTTGCTACAGGCCGTGTTGAACGTGGACAAATCAAAGTAGGCGAAGAAGTTGAAATCATTGGTATGCAAGAAGATTCAAGCAAAACAACTGTTACTGGTGTAGAAATGTTCCGTAAGTTATTAGACTACGCTGAAGCTGGTGACAACATTGGTGCTTTATTACGTGGTGTTGCTCGTGAAGACATCCAACGTGGTCAAGTATTAGCTGCTCCTGGATCAATTACACCACATACTAAATTCAAAGCTGAAGTTTATGTATTATCTAAAGACGAAGGTGGACGTCATACTCCATTCTTCAGTAACTACCGCCCACAATTCTATTTCCGTACTACTGACGTAACTGGTGTTGTTAACTTACCAGAAGGTACTGAAATGGTTATGCCTGGCGATAATGTTGAAATGGACGTTGAGTTAATTTCTCCAATCGCTATCGAAGACGGTACTCGTTTCTCAATTCGTGAAGGTGGACGTACTGTAGGATCAGGCGTTGTTACTGTAATCGAAAAATAATTTAAACTTTATCTAATATAGATGTAGTTTGAAGCCTCCATTATTGGAGGCTTTTTTTGTATTCAAAAAAGATAGGTAGCATTGTTGTACCTATCTTCTGAAGTATTATTTAGTTATAATGACTTGCTCTAGTTCTAAAATTTTTAAAAAGGTGCTGACTGCATATTTTATCGCAGATTCGTCAATATCAAAATACGGACTGTGATGTGGCGCAGTTGTGCCTTTGGTTTCGTCTCCACAACCAGTGAGGAAAAAAGCACCCGGACGTACGCGTTGATAATGAGAAAAATCTTCTCCGACCATCATCAATTCAGCATTATTAAAGCGGAAATTTAATTGATCTGCAGCAGCTTGTACGACATCATAAGCTTGTGGATGATTATGCACTGGTAAATACCCTTTAATATAATCAAAGGTATACGTGATGTCGTTCGCGACTGCTAAACCTTCTAATATTTTTTCCAATCGTTCAATAACATGTTGCTGTATTTCTGTATCAAAAGTGCGTACTGTGCCACGACAATAAGCAGCGTCAGGGATAACATTGTCAGCATCGCCAGCTTTAATCATTCCAAAACTCACTACGGCTTGTTTAACCGGGTCTATCGTACGTGAAACGATTTTTTGTGCGCTTAAAATAAATTCAGCCATAACGACTACAGGATCTATTGTTTCGTGTGGTTTAGCGCCATGACCACCTTGTCCTTGAATCTTAATATTAAATTCATCAGGTGAAGCCATCATCGCGCCATTGCGTGAATAGATAGCACCAGTAGGATAGCCACTCCATAAATGGTTTCCATATATACGATCTACATCTTGTAAACAGCCAGCATCAATCATTTCTTGAGAACCACCAGGCATTATTTCTTCACCATATTGGAAAATCAGTACGACATCTCCATTTAGGTTATTGCGGTGTTCGTCTATAAGTTCAGCCACACCTAATAAAATAGCTGTATGGCCATCATGTCCACATGCATGCATTTTTCCAGGATGCTTTGATTTAAAGTCTAAATTCGTTAATTCATCTATGGGTAAAGCGTCAAAATCGGCACGTAAAGCGATTGCTGGACCATCACCTTTGCCTGAAAATCTTGCAACGATACCATTACGGCCAACAGGTGATTGTATATCGCACGATAATTGGCTTAATTGATTTAAAATAAAATCATACGTATGTTCTTCTTCGAATGATAACTCAGGATATTGATGAAGATATCTGCGAATTTGAATCATTCTATTTTCTTTCATATTTGCTAGTTGATACCAATCAAACAATTTCAACCCTTCTTCCTATTCTATTTTCATATGATTTCAGTATAACATTTTCCTTCTAAAGCCTATAGAGCACGAGTTAAAATATTATCTTTAGAATAAATTTTCAATGCCGTATTTAGTACTTTTAACTTAAATCAAAATGCGATATGATGGGGTTAAATACATAGACAACTCAAAGGGGGAATCACAGTGGTACAATCACTGAATGACTTTTTAACAGAGAATATTAATTATTTAAAAGATAATGGACTCTACAACGAAATAGACACAATTGAAGGTGCGAATGGCGCTGAAATTAAAATTAATGGTAAAAACTATATTAATCTATCATCAAACAACTATTTAGGACTAGCGACAGATGAAGACTTAAAAACAGCAGCTAAAAATGCTATTGATACGCATGGTGTGGGTGCAGGTGCAGTACGTTCAATCAATGGGACATTAGATTTACATGATGAATTAGAGCAAACATTGGCACAATTTAAAGGAACAGAAGCAGCTATTGCTTATCAATCTGGCTTTAATTGTAATATGGCTGCGATATCTGCAGTAATGAATAAGAATGATGCTATTTTATCAGATGAATTAAACCATGCTTCTATTATTGATGGTTGCCGTTTATCAAAAGCTAAAATTATCCGTGTGAATCATTCTGATATGGAAGACTTACGTGCCAAAGCAAAAGAAGCAGTGGAATCAGGACAATATAATAAAGTAATGTATATTACAGATGGCGTCTTTAGTATGGATGGAGATGTTGCAAAATTACCAGAAATCGTAGAAATTGCTGAAGAATTTGGATTGTTAACTTATGTTGATGATGCACATGGTTCAGGTGTTATGGGTAACGGCGCTGGTACTGTAAAACATTTCGGTTTACAAGACAAAATTGATTTCCAAATCGGCACATTATCTAAAGCAATTGGTGTTGTAGGTGGTTATGTGGCAGGTACTCAATCATTAATCGATTGGTTAAAAGTACAATCAAGACCTTTCTTATTCTCTACTTCATTAGCTCCTGGAGATACAAAAGCGATCACAGAAGCTGTTAAAAAATTAATGGCTTCAACAGAATTACATGATCAATTATGGGAAAATGGCAATTATTTAAAAGCAGGTTTAAAAGAATTAGGCTTTGATATTGGTCAATCAGAAACGCCGATTACACCAGTCATTATTGGTGATGAACAGAAAACACAAGATTTCAGTAATAAACTGAAAGAAGAAGGTGTTTATGTAAAATCAATCGTATTCCCAACTGTACCAAGAGGCACAGGACGTGTACGTAATATGCCAACTGCAGCACATACTAAAGAGATGTTAGATGATGCCATTGCAGCATTTGAAAAAGTTGGAAAAGAATTAAATATTATTGAATAGATTAATTGAGCATATTTCATAGAAATTTTTGCTGTAATAAATGAATAATGACTATAAGAAGAAGCTAGAACAGACAATTGTTCTAGCTTCTTTGTTATCATGTGACTAATGGGCATGTCTTTTAGTAATGGAATCTTTGGCAGTATTAGTATCGTCACGTTGTTTTGCATCTTGTTGTGCTTTAGCTTCTTTTGCCTCTTTAGTTTGTAGAAATGGTATAGTACACCACACGACATGCAATAAAATCGTAAATATAATGAGGACGATTGGTATGAAAATTTGAATGATACTGATATCAACAATAAAAGAAATGATAATAAATGCTGTGATGGATGGTAACGCACAGACAATTACTAACGTAAGTAACACAAATTGTAATACTTGTGTAGCGACTGAGTTAAATAAGTCTAACACTAAGATAAAGATATAAAATAGTGTAATGAGTACAAGCAATACAACAATCCAACCTTCAGATAAGCCACTTTGACTCTCGATGTAAGATTGATATGGTGTTAGTGTTGGTAAAATAAAAATCAGCATCGTTGCCAACCAAGCTAAAATTCCAAAGAATGTGAATAAAATATTAGACAGATGTTTATTCATTGTAACAACCTCCTTAAATGCTTGGTTCTAGCATGTTATAACAAAGAAAATATCAATGTTTATAAGTGTAAAATTACTTATTATCAGTATACCCATCTCGAAAAAAAGTAAGCATGGCGGAATTTTTTACTAACAAATTAGAAAGTAGTATGATAGGGTCAACTAGCTTAATTAACGGTGTGCAATATACAGAAAATTGTGGTTTTTTATTTTAAAAGGGGAATAACTAAATGAAATACAATTTAAGGTTGCATTTTCAGACACAACGTCTTATCATTAGACCGTTGGAAAAAAATGACTATCATTCATGGTATAACGGTTATAGTAACAGTAAGCTAGCACAATATAAATATGATAAGGGACAACTTGATTTATTAGAGAAGACCGAATCATGGTTTTACACACTTGTGCGTAACCAACAAGAAGCGATAAAAGAAGATGATATTTATTATTTTGCTATCTTTGATAAACGTGGGCAACATATCGGAATGATAGATTTGAAAACATTAAGTAGGGACAATTTTCAATGGGCAGAATTAGGCTACTTTATTCACAACCAATTTTGGAGACGTGGCTATGCCTATGAAGCACTAGTTGAAATCGTGGCACAAGCACAACAGATATTACATTTTCATAGAATAGAAGCACATGTCAATCTTGATAATGAACCATCACAAAAGCTATTAGAAAAAGTGGGCTTCCATTTTGAGTGTATACGTAAGGGATTTATATTTGAAAATGGTCAATGGACGGATCATTTTGTTTATTATTTAAACACACATAATAATGATATAAGTAGTTAGAAGGAGGCACATCAGCATGGCTGAATTTAGAGAGTTGGCAATGTCAGATGAATCTTTATATTGTAATTATATGAAGGAATGGATAGATAATGATGAGCAAATCGTTCCATCGATTACAAGTATTACAAAATATAGTTGTTTCGAAGAATTAGTGCATGAACTAGCACATAATAAAACACGCGATGAAACAGTGGATAACACAACATTCTTCTTAATTGATGATGAAGAAATTATCGGTGCAGTTAATATTAGACATCATTTAAATGATTCATTGAAAAAAGTCGGTGGTCACGTTAGTTACGGCATACGCAAAAAATATCGTGGTAAAGGTTACGGTAATAAAATCTTGAAGAAAGCTTTAGATTATTTATCACGTATTGGCGTACAAGAAGCCTTAATTACTTGCAATGCAGATAATGAAATTTCATTGTCAGTCATTGAGCATAACGGTGGCGAAGAAATCGAACCATATACAAAAGAAGATGGTACAACAACACGACGTTTCTTATTCGACATTGCATAATAAATTTACAACAAAATAAGAATTACACATTTTTTTGGAAGCACTTTTTTATTAAGTGCTTCCTTTTTTTTGCTTATTTTAAAATTTACCACAGCTTGAAAGTATATTCAGGTAAAATTTTAATGCAACATATTTGTAAATTACAATATGGTTCGCAATAAAAATTGTGAGCAAATATTGATATTACAAAATGGATGGCATTTAATCAATTGTAAAACATGATTAATGGAGGTAAATATGGAAAAAACATTAGATTTGATGAAGTTAAAAGACATAATAAAGAAAAACTTAAAGTTCTTATGTTTAGTGCCACTTTTATTTTTAATTAGTAGTGCAATGATTACTTTTTTTATTATGGTTCCCAAATATGAAGCTTCTACCCAAGTCTTGGTTAATCAAAAAGAAAGTGATGGTCAGCAATTTAATCCGCAACAAGTACAAAGCAATATTCAATTAGTAAATACATATAATGAAATTATTAAAAGTCCTCGTATTTTAGAGGCCTCTGCCAGAAAACTAAGCAAAAAATATAGTGCGGACGATATTGCTGCAATGTTAACTGTGTCAAATCAGGCTGAAACGCAATTATTAAACATTAATATACAAAGTGAAAATAAGAAGGAAACGGAAAAAATTGCTAATACTATTGCACAGGTATTTAGTGATGAAGTGACTGACATTATGAATATAGATAATGTGTCAATTTTATCTAAAGCTAATGGGACCGCCATACAAGTTGCACCTAAACCACTTGTAAATTTATTTATCGGATGGACATCGGGATTATTAGTAGCGCTGTTTGCTGTTGTGCTAAAAGAATTATTTGATAAACGTATAAAAACAGAAGTAGATGTAGCAACGGAATTGGACTTACCAGTTCTAGGCGCTATACAAAAATTCAAATAAGGAAGGTTGCTCAGCTATGGCTAAAAAGAATAAAAATATAACACCCCTGTACACATATGATCAACCCAAATCAACGATTAGTGAAAAGTTTAGAGGAATAAGGTCGAATATTATGTTTTCGAATGCAAATGCTGAAATTACAGATATCATAGTTGCCTCAGAAAAAACTGCAGCAGGAAAAAGTACGATTGCAGCAAATATTGCAATTACATATGCGCAAGCAGGTTATAAAACATTACTTATAGACGGTGATATGCGTAAACCGACGCAACATTATGTTTTTGATGTAACGAACAATAATGGATTATCAAACTATATGTTAGGTAGGGCAATGTATCAAGATGCTGTCAAAGAGACGTTCGTTGCAAATTTGTTTGTACTAACTTCTGGTCCGATACCACCGAATCCATCTGAGTTAATTGGTTCAGAAAAATTTAAAACAGTATACCAGCAACTAAAGCAAGAGTTTGATTTTATTGTGATCGATACACCACCGGTAACGAGTGTGACTGATGCTCAACTATACGCTATCAATGTGGCGAATTGCATTTTAGTCATTGATAGCGAAAAGAATGATAAAAATGAAGTGAAAAAAGCTAAAGAATTAATAGAAATATCAGGAGCAAAAGTTATTGGTGTTGTATTAAATAAAATGCCGAAAGATAAATCGTCAAATTACTATTATTATTACGGAGATGATAGTAATGATTGATTTTCATAATCACGTGTTAATTGATGTTGATGATGGACCACAAAATATTGAAGCAGCGAGTAAACTGCTACAACAAGCACGTACAGAAGGAGTAACTGAAATAATAGTGACGCCTCATCATTTACATCCTAAATATTCAACGACTATGCACTGTGTTGAAGAAAAGTTGTTGGAATTACAAAATCATGAAGAAGTAAAACAATTGAACATTAACTTTTATGCGGGACAGGAAATTCGATTGACAGATCAAATTATTACTGAGCTAGAACAAGGAACTATTAAAGGAATTAATGATTCACGTTATTTATTAATTGAATTTCCATCGAACGAAGTGCCGTATTATACGCATAAGCTATTTTATGAATTACAAAATAAAGGATATATACCAATCATTGCACATCCAGAAAGAAATAAAGAAATGAGTCAAAATCTTGATGTATTATTTGAGCTAATTAACATGGGAGCTTTAAGTCAATTGACTTCTGGATCGTTAGTAGGTGTTTTTGGTAAAAACGTTAAAAAGTTAGCATTTCAAATGATAGATAACAATTTAGTACATTTTGTAGGTTCCGATGCACATCATGCCATACATCGTCCATTTTTGATGCGTAGCTTATTTCAGGACCGTAAGGTGAAGCAGTATCATGGTGAATTAACTAATTTTTTAACAAATGCACAAAAGGTGGTTAGAGATGTACACATATCCAAATTTAAGCCAACTCAGGGATATAAAGAGAAAAAATGGTTTGGACTAACTTAGTAAATTGAATGAGGGATTATAGTGACGCACATTTCTGCAAGATTACGGTTATTAATATTAATTATGATTGATTCAATAATAGTAACTTTCTCAGTCTTTGTAAGTTATTTTATCTTACAGCCATATTTTGAAAGTTATTCTATTAAATTATTAATGTTATCAGCGCTGTCGTTGTTAATATCGCATCACATTTTTGCCTTGGCTTTTAACTTATATCATCGGGCATGGGAGTATGCTAGTGTGGGTGAACTCTTGTTAGTTGTGAAAGCGGTAACTTCATCTATTGTGAGCACAATGATTATCGTAGCAATCTTAACAGCGCAAAGTCCATTTATTAGGTTGTATTTTATTACATGGATGATGCATTTAATATTTATTGGTGGTTCTCGTTTATGTTGGAGAGTATCAAGTAAACACTTTGGTGGCAAAGCATATAATAAAAAACCTACATTAGTTGTCGGTGCTGGCCAAGGAGGTTCGATGTTGATTCGTCAAATGTTGAAAAGTGTTGAGATGAAATTAGAACCAGTATTGGCAGTAGACGATGATCCGAAAAAGTACAAAATAGCAATTACTGAAGGAGTTAAAGTACAGGGAACGATAGCTGATATTCCGGAGTTAGTAAAGAAATTTAACATCAAAAAAATTATTATAGCAATACCTACAGTTAATCAAAAGAGATTAAAAGAAATTAATAATATCTGCAATATTGAAGGTGTTGAGTTATTAAGAATGCCTAATATTGAGGAAGTTATGGCAGGAGAAATTGAAGTTAATCAACTGAAAAAGGTAGAAGTTGAAGATTTACTTGGGAGGGACCCAGTAGAACTAAATATGCAAATGATATCACAGGAGTTAACGCATAAAACGATATTAGTTACCGGTGCAGGTGGTTCTATAGGCTCAGAAATTTGTCGCCAAGTTTGTAAATTTAGCCCGAACAAAGTCGTGTTGTTAGGACATGGTGAAAATAGTATTTATTTAATACACCAAGAATTGTCCAAACAGTATGCAGGGGAAATTGAGTTTGAACCTGTAATAGCCGATGTGCAAAATAGAGTGCGATTATTTGAAGTGATGAATTACTACAAACCGTATGCCGTGTATCATGCAGCAGCACACAAACACGTTCCACTGATGGAATATAATTCACAAGAAGCATTACGTAATAATGTACTAGGAACGAAAAATACTGCAGAAGCAGCGAAACATGCAGCTGTGAAAAGGTTTGTCATGATTTCTACAGATAAAGCAGTAAACCCACCGAACGTTATGGGAGCGACAAAGCGAGTTGCAGAGATGGTTATACAAAGTTTGAACGACAAAACATCACAAACAGACTTTGTCGCTGTCCGTTTCGGTAATGTGTTAGGTTCGCGAGGTTCAGTAATTCCATTATTTAAGCAACAAATAGAAGCGGGTGGCCCGGTTACTGTAACGCATCCAGAAATGACGCGGTATTTTATGACGATACCAGAAGCATCAAGATTAGTATTACAAGCTGGTGCCTTAGCACAAGGCGGAGAAGTTTTCGTACTCGATATGGGAAAACCAGTAAAAATAGTAGATTTAGCGCGTAATCTTATTAGGTTAAGCGGTAAAAAAGAAGAAGATATCGGTATTGAATTTTCTGGTATAAGACCAGGAGAAAAGCTATACGAAGAGTTACTGAATGAGGGTGAAATACATCCAGAACAAGTATATGAAAAAATCTATCGAGGTAAAGTGAAATTCTTCTCTCGAGTAGAAGTAGACGAAATCATAAATGATTTAGTAAATAACTTTTCTAAAGAAAAAATTATCCAGATTGCTAATGAATAGGAGAATTAATATGTTTAAAGATAAAGTGCTATTAATCACTGGTGGAACAGGGTCATTTGGTAATGCCGTTATGGATAGATTTCTTGAAACAGATATTAAAGAGATTAGAGTGTTTTCAAGAGATGAAAAAAAGCAAGACGATATGAGGAAAAAATACAATAACTCTAAACTAAAATTTTATATAGGTGACGTGAGAGATTCACGTAGTGTTGAAACTGCTATGAGAAATGTAGATTTTGTATTTCATGCAGCAGCTTTAAAACAAGTGCCTTCTTGTGAATTTTTCCCAATAGAAGCTGTTAAAACAAATATACTCGGTACTGAAAATGTACTACAAAATGCTATTCGTCATAATGTAAAAAAAGTAATTTGTTTATCTACAGATAAAGCTGCCTATCCGATTAATGCAATGGGCATTTCTAAATCAATGATGGAAAAAATATTTGTAGCTAAATCTAGAAATGTGGATAGTGAGCAAACATTAATTTGTGGTACTAGGTACGGTAATGTGATGGCTTCAAGAGGCTCAGTCATTCCTCTCTTCATAGAAAAAATTAAAGCTGGAGAACCATTAACAATAACAGATCCAAATATGACAAGGTTTTTAATGACTTTAGAAGAAGCCGTTGAATTAGTGATTTATGCATTTGAGCACGCACAAAATGGAGACATTATGGTTCAAAAAGCACCGAGCTCAACAGTTGGAGACCTTGCGACAGCACTTTTACAATTATTTGAAGCATATAATGACCTCAAAATAATCGGTACAAGACATGGTGAGAAAAAGTCTGAAACATTATTAACTCGCGAGGAATACGCTCAATGTGAAGATTTAGGAAATTATTTCAGAGTGCCAGCAGATTCAAGAGATTTGAATTACAGTAATTATTTTGAAGATGGTAGTAAAAGTATTACTGCATCTTATGAATATAATTCTGATAATACGACAATATTAACAGTTGAAGAAATTAAGGAGAAATTGCTGACTTTAAAATATGTTCGTACTGAATTAAGCAAATACCATAAAAGACAGGAGCGTTTACATTGAAAATTGTTATAACTGGCTCAAATGGCTTTGTAGGAAAAAACCTAAAAGAAGATTTGAAAGCAACAACAGATTATGAAATTTTTGAAGTGCACAGACAAACTTCCTCAGATGAATTAAAACAGTATTTACTGGTAGCTGATTCAGTTGTGCATTTAGCAGGCGTAAATAGGCCTCAAAATGATACGGAATTTAAAATAGGTAATGTAGACTTTTTACAACAAATACTTGAAATCTTAAAAGATAACCCTAAGCAACCAAAAATTATTTTTGCTTCATCAATTCAAGCTGAAATTGATACACCATATGGTAATAGTAAACGTGAAAGTGAGCATCTACTTATTAATTTTGCAGTACAAAATGGCAATGAAAGTTTAATTTATCGCTTGCCTAATTTATTTGGTAAATGGTGCAAACCGAATTACAACTCAGTTATTGCTACGTTTTGCCATAATATTGCTCGAAATAAAGAAATACAAGTTAATGATGAGGATGTTGAACTTAAATTAAACTATATTGATGACGTTATTAAAGAATTTAAAAATGCAATTGCAGGACGACCGACTATTAAAAATGACAGACCCGAAGTACCTAATGTATTTGAAGAAAAATTAGGTACAGTAGCTAAACTATTATATCGATTTAAAGAAATGAATATAAATAAATCACTCCCAAATATTGAAAATCCATTTGAACGAGCATTGCATAGTACATTTTTAAGTTACTTACCTAAAGATAAATTTAGTTATCCTTTAAAAATGAATGTTGATGATAGAGGATCATTTACAGAGATTTTTAAAACTATAGATAGAGGTCAAGTTTCGGTTAATATTTCAAAACCTGGCATTGTGAAAGGAAACCATTGGCATCATACAAAAAATGAAAAATTTTTAGTTGTTTCTGGTCATGGTGTTATTCGTTTTAGAAAAGTTGGAGATGACAAAATTATTGAATATCCTGTTACTAGCGAAAAACTTGAAGTAGTTGATATTCCAGTAGGTTATACACACAATATTGAAAACTTAGGTGACACAGATATGGTTACAATCATGTGGGTAAATGAAATCTTTGACCCACATAATCCAGATACATATTTCTTGGAGGTCTAAATAAGTGAAAAAATTAAAATTAATGACTGTTGTTGGTACAAGGCCTGAAATTATTCGGTTATCAGCAACTATAAAATCATGCGATAAGTATTTCAATCACGTATTAGTACATACGGGTCAAAATTATGACTATACGCTGAATCAAGTGTTTTTTGAGGATTTAGAATTAAGAAAACCAGACTACTTTCTTGAAGTGGTAGGAAGTCATTTAGGTGAAACAATGGGTAACATTTTAGTAAAATCATATGAAGTTTTAGCTGAAGAAATGCCAGATGCACTGTTAATTTTAGGAGATACCAATAGTTGTTTAGCAGCGTTATCAGCGAAAAGACTTAAAATTCCAGTATTTCATATGGAAGCAGGAAACAGATGTTTTGATCAAAATGTACCAGAGGAAATTAATCGGAAAATTGTCGACCATGTCAGTGATGTTAACTTACCTTACACAGAACATAGTAGACGCTATTTACTTGATGAAGGTATCCAAAAACAAAATATTTTTGTGACAGGGTCTCCTATGAAAGAAGTATTAGATGAACATTTAACTAAAATTGAGGGAAGTAGCATTCTTTCAAACTTAAAGTTAACACCGCAAAATTATATTTTAGTGTCAGCGCATCGTGAAGAAAATATTGATAATGAGCTAAACTTCTTATCATTAATGAGTGCGATTAACGCAATTGCAGAGAATTATCAAATGCCAGTTATTTATTCAACGCATCCAAGAAGTTGGAAAAAAATTGAAGAAAGAAACTTCAAATTTCATCCATTGGTTAGTCAATTAAAACCATTTGGCTTCTTTGATTATAATGCATTGCAGAAAAATGCATTTGTCGTATTATCCGATAGCGGTACATTGTCTGAAGAATCAGCTATTTTAAAATTCCCAGGTGTCTTAATCCGTACATCAACTGAAAGACCGGAAGTACTTGATAAAGGGACAGTTATTGTTGGTGGCATTTCATATGCCAATCTTGTGCAATCTGTAGAATTAGCGAAATTAATGCAAGAAAATGACGAGCCAATGGTTGACGCAATCGACTATCAAGATAGCAATGTTTCAACAAAGGTCGTTAAAATTATTCAAAGTTATAAAGATATTATTAATCGCAATACTTGGAGGAAATCATGTTAAATAAAGTATTTACTTTAATAAAATCATCATCTTCTAAGGAAAAAAATGTGAAGATAAATAGATTAGCTTATGTCACTAATTCAACTTTTGAAGGTAATAATTTTATAGATAGGTTTTGTAAAGTCAGAAATTCTACTATCGGTAAATATAGTTATATTGGTTTTGGTAGTGATTTTAATAACGTTAAAATAGGCAATTACTGTTCAATTTCATCTGATGTAAAGATGGGTTTAGGTAAGCATCCAGTAGATTTTTTTAGTAGCTCTCCAGTCTTTTATTCAAACAATAACCCTTTTGGTTCAAAAGAAGTTTATTTGAACTTTGATGAGAGTCCGAAGAAAACTGTTGTTGGACATGATGTATGGATTGGTGCAAATGCAATCGTACTAGATGGTGTTCAAATAGGTACTGGAGCAATCATAGCAACAGGAGCAGTTGTAACGAAAGATGTTGCTCCTTATGAAATTGTAGGTGGAATACCAGCTAAAGCTATAAAAAAAAGATTTGATAATGCCACTATTCAGCAGTTACTTGAAAGTAAATGGTGGTTAATGGAGCCAAAAGAACTTAAAGCAAATAACTTTTCGCTAAAAAACTTGGAATTACAACAGAATAGGAAGAGATAAATGAAAATTTTAAATATTGTATCTAGCAATATTGTTCAAGATCCAAGAATTTTGAAGCAAATGGAGACGATTAAAACTATTACTAATACTCATTTAATGGTCGGAATGAACAATAATAATGTTACAGAAGAACGTTTAAAAAACATAAACTTTAACTTTAAACTTCTTGGTGATAAACAAGATACTACTTCAATTTTAAGTAAGTTGTCTAAACGCATTAAATTTGCCAAAGGTGTAATAAGACAAATTAAAAGATATAAACCAGATGTAATTCATGCAAACGATTTTGATGTACTGCTAATGGTTTATTTTAGCGGTTATAAAAATGCAAAAATCGTCTTTGATGCCCATGAAATATATGCTAAAAACGCATTTATCAATAAGTACAGAGTTATATCTAAAATTGTTGAACTTATTGAAAAACATATTATAAATAAAAGGGTGAATGCATTTGTTACTGTGAGTCATGCAGCTAAATCATATTATTTAAAAAAAGGTTATAAAAAAACGCCACATGTGATTACCAATGCACCGTTTCTCGATGAATCATTGACTTTAACTAAAAGTAGTGAAATTAATGAAGTTGTTTATCAAGGTCAGATTGTTGCAAATCGTGGTTATGAGGAGTTTGTTAAAGCTGCTACAATTCAGCATGAACAACCAGTTAATTATGTGATTAGAGGATTTGGCCCACAAGAAGACGAAATTAGAAAACTCATTAAAGTAGAAAATGCTAACGTAAAATTAGCTAAACCTGTAGAAGTAAAAGAGTTAGTTCAAAAACTAAGTGAAAGTGATATTGGTGTAGTTCTTACTAAACCTGTTTCAATAAATTTTAAATATACAGTGTCTAATAAAATTTTTGAATGTATACATGCTGGATTGCCAGTAATATTATCTCCAGTTAAAGAACATTACTACTTAAATGAAAAATATGAATTTGGAATTGTAATAGACAAAGTAACACCTCAAAACATTGCTGAAGCCGTGCAAACATTATTAAATAATAAAATTTTATACAACAAATTAAGATGTAATGCTATTAAGGCATCTAATGAGCTGAATTGGCAAAATGAAAGTGAAAAATTAAAAAGAATATATTTAAGTAATTAATAGTGTGGTAGCAAAATGAATAAATCAAAAGACTTTATCTATAGTGTGTTATCTAACGTAATGATCATGGTTTTAATGCAGTTTTTACTTCTACCTATTTATTCAAAATCACATTCTACAATAGAATTTGGGAACTTCATTTTACTTTTAACATTAGTTAATATGATTTCACCTATCATAGGGAACACATTGAATAACATAAGATTAATAAATAAAAATAAAGATCAAATAATTGAATCGGAATACTTATTTTTAATATTTATAGGATCTGTAATAGTAATGTGTGTAACGGGTCTTTATTCTCTAGTGAATCAGTTTGCATTCATAGATATTATGTTTTCTAGTTTGTGGTCAGCATTTTTATTAATAAGATGTTATTTATTTGTATATTACAGATTAGATTTTCGATTTAAATCACTATTATATATAAGTTTAGTAGCAAGTGCAATTATGATAATAGGCGGCGTAAGTATGTATTTATTGCATACATCTGTGTTCGTAATATTATTTTTGAGTGAATTTTTAATGAGTATATTAATGATATTTGAATATAAGAACGTATTAAAAAAAACAAATATTAAAATGTTAAATAAAGTTGATTTTAAAAGTTATTTAGAGCTTCTTAGTGCTAATTCCATATTAAATTTAATTAATTACTCAGATAGGATATTGCTAAGTATATTCTTAGGAACTATTTATGTGCCATTATTCTTTATTGCTACTATAATTGGCAAAATTTCTAATATACTAATCAATCCCATTGTTACCGTGTTATTGAGTTATGAAGTTGATAACAAACAAGAGATTACGACAGCTCAAGTAAGAAAGACGTGGAAGTTAATAATATTTTTATCAATTATAATATCAATTTTTATTTCCGTACTTTCATGGGTCTTTATTTATATATTTTATAATGAGTATATTTACAAAGTTCAATTGTTAATATTTCCAGCGAGTTTAGGGGTGATTTTAATGTCGAGTTCAGCATTGCTACAAATAAAATTGCTTGCTAACAATCAATATAGAAATAATTTGATAATTAACTTATTCACATTAATAATAATTGTTTTACTTAGTGCAATATTGACTAACATTATAGAAATATATGGATATGCAATCGCTTTAATAATTTCAGCAATATATAAGCATTTTGCCATTTATAAAAATATTTTAAAGCTAATTCAGAATAAAGGGTGAATTGTGTGATTATATTTTTCTTTGTAACAATATCGGTTACTTATGCGATATATTTATTGCGTTCAAATTTTAGGTTTATAAGTTTATTATTTTTAACAGTTTTTAGTATAAGTTTTTTATTACCTATAATAATGGATAAACCTTTTAATTATAAATTGTATTTAGATGCCTCAAATTATGATTACACTAATAAATTGTATTTACTAGCTTTGATTGTCTTTGTAGTTACTAATCTTATTATTCAACTTGCAAATATAAAATTTGAAATGAACAATTTATTAATAATAAAAACAAAAAATATAGATAATATCTATCCAATATATGTATTAGCAACAATTGTTGTAATAATGTTAACAGGATTGAACATTGTTACTGGTGGTTCGACTGCAACTCTTGAAAATAGCTCTATAATGAAAATGTTACAAGGATCAGTGCTATTGGGTTACTTATATCTTTCATATTTATATTTATATAATTCAAATAATACAAGAAATAAAGTGAAATCTTTATTTCTAATTCTTATTAGTGTAATAGTAGTAACAATCTTCATATTTGGAAGACGCATTTTAATATATCCCACTATAGCAATTTTAGTACTTTACATTTATAAAAAAGGGAAAACACCAAACCTTCTTCATTTATCAGCAATTGCACTATCAACTATATTAATTATATTACCTTTAATGATGAGCATTCGAACTTATGGTTTGAAGGATGGTTTTGTGAATTTTAAAGATATATTAGTCGGAGATTACAACAAATATATAGATTATTTAGCAGTAGGAACGGATGTGAATTATTCATATTCTTTAGCAACTATAATTACTAATTATCAAGTACATGTAAATATATTAACATTATTCAAACCATTATTTATTTTTATACCTAGAAGTATTTGGCCGAATAAACCCCAACCTTTGTCGGAAGAAATAGTTAAAAAATTAAATTTTCCATTTGATCAAGGGATGTCAATTCCACCAGGGTTTGTAGGTGAAGCATATATATATTTAGGTGTTTTTGGAATAATTTTAGCGAGTATAATATTTGCAATATTTTGTGGTTTAGCTGACCAGTACAGTTTGAGCTTAAGAAAAGCTGAAAATGGAATATATAGTATTAATTTAATTTTAATAACTATTTTATCTATTCAATTGATTATGGGTTCTATTCGGGGAGATACTGCAACAAATATTCAAGAAGCATTATATTTATTTATTCCGTTAGCATTATTGCTTTGGTTATCACAAATTAAGCTTAAGTTTAAATAAATTTGAAAATCTAAGGTGAGTAGATGAAAAAGAAAAAATTATTAATATTATGTCAGTATTTTTATCCTGAATATGTGTCGTCTGCTACATTACCAACTCAAATGGCTGAGGACTTAGTTGACAAAGGTATGCGTGTGGAAGTGATGTGTGGGTGGCCATATGAATACAGTAATGAAAAAGATGTTGAAAAAAATGAAAATTACAAGGGAATTTCTGTTAAAAGATTAAAATACTCTAAATTTAATAACAAAAATAAATTTGGTCGTATTTTTAATTTCTTTTCATTATTTGCAATGTTTGTTTGTAAAATGCCAAAAATGCTGACTTATGATCATATATTAGTATATTCAAACCCACCAATATTACCTTTAATTCCAGATGTGTTATATCGAATGTTTAACAAGCAATACTCATTTGTAGTGTATGATATTGCACCCGACAACGCTTTGAAAACAGGAACTATCAAATCTGGAAGTCTAATTGATAGATTAATGAACTATATCAATAAACATGTATATAAAAATGCTGAAAACATCATAGTTCTAGGCACAGAAATGAAAACTTATTTATTACAAAATAAAATTTCAGATAACCCGGGAAATATTCACGTGATACCTAACTGGTACATAGAATCTGAATATGACGTAGTTAAGAGTAATGAATTTAAGAAACTTAGAAATCAATATGACAAGATCTTGCTATATAGTGGCAATATGGGACAACTACAAGATATGGAGACAATTGTTGAATTCTTAAAGTTAAATAAGAATAACGAGAACACGTTAACGATTCTATGTGGGCATGGTAAAAAATATGCAGAAGTGAAAAAAAGTATTAAATCAAACGAAATTAAAAATGTGAAGATGTATGAATTTCTAACTGGGACTGATTATACGGATGTATTAAAAATTACTGATGCTTGTTTTGCTTCGTTAATTCCTGAAGGTGTGGGCTTAGGTGTGCCGAGTAAAAACTATGGTTACTTAGCCAATAAGAAACCCTTAATTTTAATTATGGATAAACATTCAGATATCGTTAAACACGTTGAAACATACAATGCAGGTATTCAAATTGATAATGGTGCAGCTCAAGATATACTTGATTTTATAACTAATCATTCAAGAAATGATTTGAAAGAATTTGGTAAAAATGCATATCAATTATTTAAAGATGAATATACGAGACAACATAATACAACTAAATATTATATTTTGCTGAATGGAGGCAATTGATGTGAAAAGAGCTTTCGATTTATTTTGCTCAATATATGGATTAATTGTAGCCGGGCCGTTACTACTTATTGTAGCAGTACTAATAAAATTAGAGTCACCGGGTCCTGCTATTTTCAAACAAAAAAGACCAACGATAAATAATGAGCTTTTTAATATTTATAAATTTAGATCCATAAAAATGGGGACGCCTAACGTAGCAACAGATTTAATGGGGCCAGAAGATTTTATAACTAAGACAGGTAAATTCATTAGAAAAACATCAATTGATGAGTTACCGCAATTAGTAAATGTGCTAAAAGGAGAAATGTCAATAGTGGGCCCGAGACCAGCACTTTATAACCAATATGAACTTATCGAAAAGAGGACTAAGGTTAATGTGCATACGATACGACCAGGTGTTACTGGATTAGCTCAAGTGATGGGCAGAGATAATAACACAGATGACCAAAAAGTTATGTATGATAAATACTATTTGGAAAATCAATCATTACTACTTGATATGTACATCATTTATAAAACTGTGATTAACACAATCTCTTCAGAAGGTGTGTCTCACTAATGGCTAAACACATTTTAATAACTGGAAGTAGCGGATATGTTGGCAGTCATTTAGCAGATAGTTTAGAACAATTAGGTAATAAAGTTAGCAGATTAAATGTAAAAAATACATTGTGGAAAGAACTGGATTTTAAGCAATATGATGCCATTATCCATACAGCAGCTTTAGTACATAACAATGATCCTAACGCTCAACTTGCAGAGTATTTTCGAGTTAATATGCATTTAACATTTAATTTAGCAATGGAAGCCAAAAAATGCGGAGTTAAACATTTTGTATTTATGAGTACGATGGCTGTGTTTGGAGAGGATGGCAAAATTGGTGAAATGGTTGAGCTAACAAATCCAACTAATTTAAAACCAGTGACAAATTATGGTATATCAAAGGCTAAAGCTGAAGCTAAAATACGAGAGCTAGCAGATGATAATTTTAAAGTTGCAATAATTAGACCTCCAATGATATATGGAGTAGGTTCACCAGGTAATTTCACTAAATTAATAAAAGTTGCAAAGCGATTACCTATAATTCCAAATTTAAGTAATGCTAGGAGCGCTTTGTATATTAAACATTTGGAACAATTTGTAAATGAAATAATTAAACATGAAATGACAGGTATCTATCATCCAAAAGATAAATTTGAATTCAATACGACAAAGGTTGTAACAGAAATACGGAAGAATGAACATAAAAATACATTTTTATTGCCTATTCCAAAAGCAATGTATCCTATTTTAAATAAATTTCGAGTTATTTCTAAAATCTACGGTAACTTGGTGTATGCCAAATCTTTGTATGCACATGAAAGCAAAGTTGCTATTGATAATCAGAAATTTGAAACAATTATCAAAGATATCATGAATAAATATTAGTATTTTAAAAGTCATTTTAATGAAAATCACATATAAAAATTATTATTTGTATATGGAGGGTATTATTTTGAAAATAACAGTTGTGGGTTTAGGTTATATCGGACTACCAACATCTATTATGTTCGCCAAACATGGTGTGGATGTATTAGGTGTAGACATAAATGAAAAAACAATCGATTGTTTACAACAAGGGAAAGCAAACATAGAGGAGCCAGGGTTACAAGAAGCATTTGAAGAAGTACTTGAAACAGGGAAGTTCAAAGTATCTACCAAGCCTGAAGAAGCGGATGCATTTATCATTACTGTACCAACACCAAATAACGATGATACGTACGAATCTTGTGATATTTCAATAGTACTTAGTGCAATAAACAGTGTAATTCCACATTTAACAAAAGGTGATACGATTATTGTAGAGTCTACTATTGCACCTCGTACCATAGATGACTTCGTTAAACCATTAATCGAAGAAACTGGATTTATAGTTGGCGAAGATATTTATTTAGTTCACTGTCCAGAACGTGTATTACCTGGGAAAATTTTAGAAGAGTTAGTATATAATAACCGTATTATTGGTGGTGTTACATCTAAATGTGTGGAAGCTGGGAAACGAGTTTATAGTACATTTGTTCAAGGTGAAATGATTGAAACTAATGCACGTACTGCTGAAATGAGTAAATTAATGGAAAATACTTATCGTGATTTAAATATTGCTTTAGCAAACGAGTTAACAAAAATTTGCAATAACTTAGACATCAATGTATTAGATGTTATTGAAATGGCTAATAAGCATCCACGTGTAAACATACATTTACCTGGTCCAGGTGTAGGAGGTCATTGTTTGGCTGTTGATCCGTATTTCATTATCGCGACAGATCCAAAAAATTCGCCATTAATTCAAAATGGTCGAAAAATTAATCGCTCAATGCCTCAATTTGTAGTTGAAAATGTTAAGCGGTTATTAACTGGTATCGATAACGCCAAAGTTGCTGTATTTGGATTAACTTATAAAGGTGACGTCGATGATATTAGGGAATCACCAGCTTTTGATATTTATACATTATTACAAGATGAGAACTTAGATGTAGTGGCTTATGATCCACATGTTAAATTAGATTTTGTTGAAAAAGATATTGATAAAGCTACTGAAGGGGCTTCACTGGTACTTATTCTTGCGGATCATTCTGAGTTTAAAACATTTAGTGATGATGACTTCAAATACATGAAACATAAAATCATCTTTGATACGAAAAACATTGTTAAATCCAACTTTAAAGATGTATCATATATTAACTATGGTAACCTATACATAACAAGAGATATAGAGCTAGTTAATTAATGATTGAATTTAAATTGTTATGAACAAGGGGGAAGCAAATGAAGAAAATAATGACCGTTTTTGGCACCCGCCCGGAAGCTATAAAAATGTCGCCTCTAGTTAAAGCGTTACAAACAAATGAAAACCTACAACCAGTTGTCGTAATTACAGCACAGCATAGAGAAATGCTCGATAGTGTGTTAAACATCTTTGATATAAAAGCAGATTATGACTTAAATATCATGAAGGCAAACCAAACATTAGCTGAACTCACTTCTAGAATTATAACGAAATTAGATGCAGTAATAAAAGAGGAAAAACCAGATATGGTCCTGGTTCACGGAGATACAACGTCTACATTTGTAGGTGGCTTAACAGCTTTTTACAATCAAATACCAATTGGTCATGTAGAAGCAGGATTACGTACTTGGAATAAATATTCTCCATTTCCAGAAGAGATGAATAGGGTCATGGTTGGTCATATGGCTGATTTAAATTTTGCACCCACAGAGCAAGCTGCTAATAATTTACAAAGGGAAAAGAAACAAGTAGCAAGTATCGTTGTAACGGGAAATACTGCCATTGACGCAATGAAGACAACAATTAAAGACGGATATCAGTCAAAAATTCTTGAACGTCATAGTGATAAAAGAGTTATTTTATTAACTGCACATAGAAGAGAGAATATCGGGGAATCTATGCACAACATCTTTAGAGCAGTTCGTGACATTGTAGATGAATATAAAGATGTCGTTGTTATATATCCAATGCACAAAAATCCTAAAGTAAGAGAGATTGCGAGTCAGTATTTATACGATCATTCAAGAATTGAATTAATTGAACCGCTTGATGTTGTAGATTTTCATAATTTTGCAAATGAAGCACATTTAATTCTTACAGATTCTGGAGGAGTTCAAGAAGAGGCACCATCATTGGGTAAACCAGTATTAGTCTTGAGAGATACCACTGAACGACCAGAAGGTGTTAGTGCTGGTACATTAAAAGTTATTGGTACAACTTATGAAGCAGTGTTAACAGAGACGAAAAATTTGTTAGATAACCACAATGAATATGAAAGAATGAATAAAGCTAGTAATCCATATGGAGATGGCAAAGCTTCGCGACGTATTTGTGAAAACATAGAATATTATTTTGGAATTAGAGAAGTAAAACCTGAACCTTTTAATTATAGAAATTAAAATTTAAACAGCATCTCAATAGTTGAAATGATAGTCAACTTTAATTGAGATGCTTTTTTGTTTATCATTGTAAGCGTAATCATAATTTTAGGACAATGATTTCCATTTAAAGTATAATCGGAGTAGTATTAGTACTAGGTATTAAAATTGTTAGAAGAAATGAGGGATATTATGTCTAAAGTAGTGACAGACATTAATACAGCATTAGTGAATTTACATGATGGTATGACACTTTTAGCTGGTGGTTTTGGTTTATGTGGTATTCCAGAACATGCTATCGAAGCGATTCGAAATAAAGGAACTAAGCATTTAACAGTTGTGAGTAATAACTGTGGTATAGATGATTTTGGGTTAGGTCGTTTGTTAGAAAAGAAACAAATCGATAAAATGATCAGTTCTTATGTTGGTGAAAATAAACGTTTTCAACAGCAATTGATTAATGGGGAATTAGCTGTTGAGTTAACACCTCAAGGTACTTTAGCTGAAAAATTACGTGCGGGTGGTGCTGGAATTCCAGCATTTTATACACCAACAGGAGTAGGCACATTAATTGCTGAAGGCAAAGAAGTCCGTGAATTTGATGGAAGAGAATATTTAATGGAACGTGCGATTACTGGTGATGTTGGAATTATTAAAGCGCAAAAGGCCGATACATTTGGGAACTTAGTGTTCGACAAAACAGCACGTAACTTTAATCCACTATGTGCTATGGCAGCGAAAACAACAGTTGTGGAAGTGGAAGAGCTTGTAGAGGTCGGTGATATTGATCCAGATGCTGTGCATTTATCAGGGGTTTATATTGATTACATATTTGTTGGAGCGGAGTTTGAAAAAAGAATTGAAAAGCGTACAGTAAAGGAGGTTAATCATGGATAAAATGACACAAAGAATGAAAATAATTCGTCGTGCAGCCCAAGAAATAAAAAGTGATATGGTCATTAACTTAGGTATTGGTATGCCTACATTAGTTGCCAATGAAATAAATGACCATGTGGAAAATGTTTATTTCCAATCTGAAAATGGATTGTTAGGTATCGGTCCTTACCCAACTGATGCTGAAGTAGATCCAGATTTAATTAATGCGGGTAAAGAAACGGTAACTGCAGCTAAAGGTGCATCATTCTTTGATAACGCAGAGTCGTTTGCCATGATACGTGGCGGTCATATTGATTTGGCCATACTTGGAGGTATGGAAATAGCGCAAAATGGCGATTTGGCTAACTATATGATTCCAGGGAAATTAGTCAAAGGTATGGGTGGTGCCATGGATTTAGTTGTAGGTGCACAACAAGTAGTAGTTATTATGGATCATGTCAATAAACATGGTGATTCTAAAGTGAAAAAAGCTTGCACCTTACCATTAACAGGTAAAGGCGTCGTTGATACATTAATTACTGATTTAGCTGTCTTCCAGTTTGAAGATAATGTTATGAAACTCATTGAGTTACAAGAAGGGGTATCTTTAGCAGACGTAGAAAAGTATACAGAAGCAGAGTTTGAAAATCATTTGAAGGAGTTGTAATGACTTGGTTAAAGATAAAGTAACAATCATTACTGGTGCAGCCAGTGGTATTGGTTTAGAAATAGCTAAAATATTTGCTCAAGAAGAAGCTAAGCTCATTCTCGCAGATATGAATACAACTAAATTAGAGAGCGAAGTGCAGTCGTTACAAGCACAAGATGTAGATTGCATGGGTATCACAGTAGATGTAACCAACGAAGATGATATTCAACGTATGATTCAACAGACTGTCGAACATTATGGGCGAATCGATATTTTATTTAATAATGCAGGATTGCAACATATAGATAGTATTGAATCTTTTGCTACAGACAAATTTAGACAAATGATTGATATTATGTTAGTTGGTAGTTTTATGGCGATGAAATATGCTTTGCCATATATGAAAAAGCAACAATCAGGACGTATATTAAATATGGCATCTATAAATGGCGTGATTGGTTTTGCGGGTAAAGCTGCTTACAATAGTGCCAAGCATGGCATAATTGGTTTAACTAAAGTAGCAGCATTGGAAAATGCTACAGATGGCATTACAGTTAACGCTTTGTGCCCAGGTTACGTTGATACACCTTTAGTACGTAATCAAATGGCAGAGTTAGCCAAAAACAGAGGAACAAATATAGAAGATGTGTTAGATGAAGTATTGTATCCTTTAATACCGCAAAAGCGTTTGTTGCAAGTGTCCGAAATTGCTGACTATGCTTTGTTTTTAGCGAGTGATAAAGCTAAAAGTGTTACAGGACAAGCAGTGCTAATAGATGGAGGCTACACAGCCCAATAAGGTGAACTTAATGTTTGAGTATAAATATCGCTTAGAGGAGGTTTGTTATGCAATTTATTAGTGCAGATGAGCAAGCAAAATTGTTAGATATGAAAGAAGTTGTAGATGCAGTAGCTGAAGCACTACAAGCTTATTCAGCAGGTCAAACTGAAACACCGATACGTTATTCATTACCTTTTAACCAAGACAATCGTTATTTAGTCATGCCTGCACTGTCAGATGCGTTAAAATTAGTAGGGTTGAAAAATGTAACTTTTGCACCACATAATCATGATAAGGGCAAAAGTACGATAGTTGGATCCGTAGTGTTATCTGATTATGATACTGGAGAGACATTAGCGATATTAGAAGGTTCATATCTAACAAAAATTCGCACTGGTGCTATTTCAGGTGTGGCGACACAATATTTAGCTAAAGAAGATGCTAAAACATTGTGTGTAATTGGTACTGGTGAGCAGGCTGAAGGATTAATTGAAGCTGTTTTAGCAGTTAGAAATATCCAACGTATTCAATTTTATAACCGTACATATGCTAAAGCAGTGGATTTTGCACAAGATGTTGCAGATAGACATCCACAGGTCACAATAGCAGTGTATGATGATGTTGATGCTGCCATGGATGATGCAGAAGTTATAGTTACAGCAACGAATGCGTCTGCACCTGTGTTCGAAAAACAAGTGGAACCAGGGGTACATGTAAATGCAGTCGGATCGTTCAAACCAGATATGCAAGAACTCCCTTCACAGTTAATTGCTAACGCAGATAAGGTAGTAGTTGAAGCGGCAGAAGCAGCGTTAAAGGAAACCGGTGATTTAATAAATCCTGTAAATGAAGGTGTCTTTAATGATACAGATTTGTACGGTGAATTAGGGAATATAGTTGCAGGTAAGTTAACCGGGAGAGATTCAGCAGAAGAAATTACTGTTTTTAAATCAGTGGGCTTAGCTATAGTCGATATCGTAGTTGCTAATTATTTTTATCAAAAGTTAAGGGCTTCAAAATAATACTAAAAGAGAGTTGCATCAATTTTGGATGTAACTCTTTTTTCTAATTATATATAAGCAAAAGGGTTGTCTGTTAGGATTATATTTGTTTAAATGTAATTATGAAAGTTACAATTAAGGAGTGGAGAGATGAATTTATCATTCAATATCGCAATTCACGTACTAACATTTTTAACTAAACATAGTAACGAACGATTTTCCAGTGATGCTTTAGCAGAAAAGGTGTGTGTTAATGCAGTGCAATTACGTAATGTTGCACGGATATTGAAACAACATGATTATTTGGACGTTCATCGTGGGCAAGCTGGAGGGTATCAAGCAACTAAAAAAACAGCAAGTGCTAATTTAGGTGACCTTTATTTATTGTTCACTGAGGGTAGAGATAAAGGACGTATTTTTACAGGAGACCATGACAGTAGTTGTGAAGTATCTAGTCAAATTAGCACTACGATGGCTAAGCATTTTCAACAAGAGGCGATACGTGTTCAAGCGTATTATGAAAACTTTACTATTAAAGATATTTTAGAAGACATACTCAAGGAGGATAAATAGTATGAAAACATATGATTTAATTGTAATTGGTTTTGGTAAAGGTGGTAAAACATTAGCAAAATTTGCAGCTACACAAGGTAAAAAAGTTGCAATGATTGAACAATCACCTCGTATGTATGGTGGTACGTGCATTAATATTGGATGTATACCTTCTAAAACGTTAGTGCATGAAGGCTTAGCACATAGTGGATTTAAGCAAGCAATGCAACGTAAAGAAGAAGTTATCGATGCGTTAAATAATAAAAACTACCATAATTTAGCGGATGAAGAGAATATTACAGTTTTTGATAATAAAGCAAAATTCCAATCTAATGATACAGTTGCCATATTAAATGACAATGGTTCAATAGAAGAGACTGTTACTGCTGAAAATATTGTAATTAATACAGGTGCAACGCCAGTAATTTTACCTATCGATGGTATTAAAGAGTCACAATATTTATATGATTCTACTGGTATTATGAATTTACCTGAACAACCACAACGACTTGTAATCGTAGGTGGGGGTTATATTGCTTTAGAGTTTGCATCAATCTTTGCGAATTTTGGTACTGAAGTTACAGTGCTTGAACATAAATCTGAGTTATTAGCACATGAAGATCGTGAAGTCGTGGCTCAAGTTGAACAGGATTTAACGGATAAAGGTGTAACATTCGTATATAACGCTGAAACAACAGCTTTTGAAGATCAAGATGATCATACTTTAGTGCGCACTTCACAAGGAGATTTTGCAGCGGAAGCAGTGTTATTAGCAACAGGTCGTAAACCTAATACTGACTTAGAATTAGACAATACTGATATTAAGTTAGGTGAGCGTCAAGAAATAGCGGTAAATGATAAACTACAAACAACAGTGCCACATATTTATGCATTAGGCGATGTTAAAGGTGGCATGCAATTCACTTATATCTCGTTAGACGACTTTAGAATTGTGAGAGATCAATTATTAGGTAATGGACAAAGAACAACTAATAATCGTGGTGCAGTTCCGTATACAATGTTTGTTGATCCACCATTCTCTCGTGTAGGTTTAACGGCAGCAGAAGCTGAAGAACAAGGTTATGACTTTGCAGAAGGTCAAATGGCAGTGAATGCAATGCCGCGACATAAAATAAATCATGACGAACGTGGTTTATTCAAAGTAGTCATTGATAAATCAAACAATCAGATTTTAGGAGCTACTTTATATGGTGCACAAACTGAAGAAATAATTAATATTATTAAATTAGCGATTGATCAACAGATTACGTATGATGTATTGCGTGACAATATTTATACGCACCCTACAATGATTGAATCATTTAATGATTTATTTAATATCTGATTGGTTTTTTGTTTAGACATGGTGATGAGCGTTAAAAAATGCTGTCTACAATATATTGTAGACAGCACTATTAAATACGATTATACTGTGTAGTATTGTTTTGATAACAACAAGGAGATTGTAAGGAAATGAATATATTGAAAAGACTATTGTATAAGGAAGATCCTGCTCTGTTTCTAAATAAAGATGCACATCTTGAAAGGACATTAAGAGTAAGAGATTTTCTAGCACTAGGGGTCGGTACGATAGTGTCGACAGCAATTTTTACATTGCCTGGTGTGGTTGCGGCGGATTATGCAGGTCCGTCAGTAAGTTTATCGTTTTTAGTAGCAGCTATTGTTGCTGCGCTAGTAGCTTTTGTATACGCAGAAATGGCATCAGCTATGCCTGTTGCGGGTTCTGCTTATACGTGGATAAGTTTATTATTTGGCGAATTCTTCGGGTGGATTGTCGGCTGGGCATTAATTGCAGAATACATTATTGCAGTGGCATTCGTTGCATCGGGGTTTTCGGCAAATTTGCGAGGACTAATTGCTCCATTGAATATTGAGTTACCTGCAACATTATCTAATTCTTTAGGCAATAATGGTGGCGTAATAGATATTTTAGCTGCAGTAGTGGTTATTATTACTGCGTTATTATTATCTCGGGGCGCATCTGAAACAGCGCGAGTACAAAATATTTTAGTTGTTTTGAAAATACTAGCGATCTTTTTATTTTTAATAGTAGGTTTAACAGTTATTGATTTACATAACTATGTGCCTTTTATCCCTGAACATTCGTCTACTGCGAATAGTACATTTGGTGGGTGGCAAGGTATTTATGCTGGTAGTTCAATGATTTTTATTGCATATATCGGCTTTGATTCCATCGCGGCCAATTCTGGTGAAGCTATAGAGCCTCAAAAAACAATGCCACGTGGTATTTTAGGTTCGTTACTGATTGCAGTGGCATTATTTATTGCTGTATCTCTCGTACTGGTCGGTATGTTTAACTATAGCGAATACAAAGATAATGCAGAGCCTGTAGGTTGGGCACTTCGAATGAGTAATCATGAAGTTATTGCTGCTGTGGTACAAGCAATATCTGTTGTCGGTATGTTCACAGCCTTAATAGGCATGATGCTAGCAGGTTCTAGATTACTGTATTCATTTGGTAGAGATGGGGTTTTACCGACATGGATAGGTAAACTCAACAATAAACATCTACCGAATCATGCATTATGGATTCTTACACTGGTAGCGGTTATAGTAGGGTCAATGTTACCTTTTGCTTTCTTAGCACAATTAATAACTGCTGGAGCTTTGGTTGCCTTTATGTTTGTAACTATAGGTATGTATGCTTTACGGCCTCGAGAAGGTAAAGATTTACCAGAACCAGCATTTAAATTACCTTTGTATCCAGTAATGCCGATAATTATTTTTGTCTGTGTATTTTCTGTATTTTGGGGTCTTAGTGGCCAAGCTAAACTTTATACAATGATTTGGTTTATCGTAGGCATGGTTTACTACTTTATCTATATCATTGTGTTAGATAAACGAAAAAAACAATAATATATTGTAGTGAAAGAGGCTGAGACATCATTGTGATATGCTCCCTTCAAAGTAGACATTAAAAAAATGAAAACTTTGAAGGGAGTA
>ERZ1023396.59-NODE-59-length-63254-cov-7.981345_pt1 | contig 63254 bp, 48 predicted proteins | sample MGYA00380504_ERZ1023396 | MGnify/ENA primary metagenome ERZ1023396 (study PRJEB33173, sample SAMEA4830410) | metagenome | study: EMG produced TPA metagenomics assembly of the PRJEB25223 data set...
CTCCCTTCAAAGTTTTCATTTTTTTAATGTCTACTTTGAAGGGAGCATATCATTATTGCGTCCCATCCTCTTTTTATATTGTCAGTATCTAAAATGTGCTATATCTCAAACTTCACCTATAGTATTTGGCTGGGCTGTATGGCTGTGCCCACGGAAAGCGTGCGCAAAAACTGCCAACAAAGCCAGAAATTTGACCTGTACCCTTTTGTTTTATTGACGGTAAACAGACTTTAAATATTAGTTCTCCTAAAGACTTTTCTATAGTATTGGCAGTGCTTTGGGCCGACTCCTGCGGGAAGAGCACTCGCCGAAGACTACAGGCTAAGGCAGTGCCCGCGGAAAGCGCACACAAAAAAACTGCCAACAAAGCCAGTAACTTTGTTGACAGTACAAGACTAACCTTGAAAAAGGATTAGTCTTTTTTATTAGCGAGTTTCACTTTAACTCGTATGTTGATATATTAATTTGTTTTTTCAGCTTGATAAGTAATAACTGAATTTTTTCTTTTCTGCGTGAAATATAACACCGCAGCAATGACATACCACGCTAACACAATCAACCATTCTGATGGCCATGATAACGAGGATGGCATACCTGGCATATATATTAAGATAAAACCAATACTTAATACAATCGCAGTCACACCTATCGCTATACCATTTTTAATACGATACGGTCTTACTAAATCTGGTTGAGACTTTCTTAGTTTCACAAAAGAAATTGCTACAAGTAAGTAACCTAACACGACCCCAATTCCACCAGCATTGACGATCCATTGTAATGCTGGACGACCTAATAATGGAGCTACAAATGCTAAGACACCTAGAAATAGGATGCCGTGCGTAGGTGTTTTATATTTAGGGTGAATATAAGCAAACCACTCAGAAATCATACCATTTTTAGCCATAGCATATAAAATACGGCTACCACCAATAATAAATGCGTTCCAACTCGTGATGATACCAGCAACACCACCTAATACAAGTAACACACCAAATCCACCACTACCAAATAGATTTACCATAGCATCTGCAGTAGCTAAACTACTCGTTGATAATTCTTTCGGTGTTAATCCTGTCGCTACACCAAAAACAATTAACAAATAAAAAATAACTGAAGCAATAATTGAAACTACTAAAATGCTTCCTATCTTTTTGGCTGGTGCTTTTACTTCTTCAGCAATTTGCGGAATAACATCAAAACCTACGAATAAAAATGGAATCATCATTAATACTGACAACGTACCACCAGCACCATTTTCAAATGGTTTTAATTGACTAAAATCGCCATTAAAGCCTGCACCACCTACTAATAACAAGCCTACCGCTACAATAAATATAGTAAAAACAGTCTGCAATACCGCTGCAGGTTTCACTCCAAAATAATTAAGTGAAGTTAAAATAATACTACCGAGCGAACCGATGAGTACCCATGTTAAGTACACATCCCAGCCTGCAACATTCCACAGTAATCCTTGATGTTGAAATGGAATAACATAGTCTATAACTGTAGGTAAAGCGACCGCTTCAAACGTAATAACTGATACATAGCCAAATAGCACAGACCACCCTGAAATAAAAGCAATACCAGGAGCAAAAGCCTTTTTAACAAAGACAAACCCTCCACCTGTTTCAGGTATCGCTGAGGCTAATTCAGCATATGTCAAACCTATTACAATAACCAGAATGCCACCGATGACAAATGCTATAATACTACCGACAAAACCAGCCGTAGAAACCCATTCGCCTGACAGTACAACCCATCCCCAACCAAGCATTGCACCTATAGCTAGAAACAGTACATCTACGACATTCATTGTTTTATTAAACTGAGATTTCATATATCGTACCCCTTATTTTAAATTCTGTATCATCATATATTACAACAAGCGTGTCGACGTGATAGTTTGACACGCTTGTTAATGTGCAAAACTATTGTTTGATAGATAAATATTTAGTTTCTAAATATGGTTCTATACCTTCAGATGCGCCTTCTCGACCATAACCACTTTCTTTGACACCACCAAATGGTGCATGGGCTGCAGATGGCGCGCCGTCATTCCAACCAATAACGCCATATTCTAATTCATTATAGAATTTTAATCCTGTGCGATAATCATTCGTAAAGAAGTATGCAGCTAGGCCAAATGGCGTATCATTTGCGATGCGAATGACTTCATCAATATCATCGTAAGCCATAACTGGTGCTAATGGGCCAAATGTTTCCTCGTTCATTACTTTCATTTCTTGAGTCGCATGAGCTATCACAACTGGTCGTAAGAAATTACCACCTAAAGCTGTCATGTCATCAAGAGAACGTGAAATCGATGCACCTTTTGTTGAGGCGTCTGTCACTTGATCTAAAACTTTAGCAACTGCATCGTTATTAATTAACGGTCCAACTTGCACACCTTCATCCATGCCATTACCTACTTTAAGTTCATGCACTTTAGCAGTTAATTTTTCAGTAAATTCATCTACAATTGATTGATGAACGTAAATACGGTTAGCACAAATACAAGTTTGGCCTGCATTTCTAAATTTAGAAGCAATCGTACCTTCTACTGCTGCATCTACATCGGCATCACTATGAATAATAAATGGTACCAAACCACCTAATTCCATAGTTGCATTTTTCACCGATTCTGACGCTTGTTGAATTAATTTTTTGCCGACTGGTGTAGAGCCGGTAAATGTTATTTTACGAATGGCTTCATGACTCGTGAATAACTCACCTGCATCTCTACCTGATGCAATGACATAAGAAATAACATCTTCTGGAAAACCTGCGTCATGTGCTAATTCAATTAACTTAATTGTCGTTAGTGGCGTTTGAACAGCTGGCTTACATATAATTGTACAACCAGCCGCTACTGCAGGCGCAATTTTACGTGTAATCATAGCTGCAGGGAAATTCCATGGTGTAATAGCTCCTACTACACCAATAGGAAATTTATCTACGAGAATCTTTTTATCTGATGTATTGGCAGGGATTGTGCGTCCATACACACGCTTAGCTTCTTCGGCATACCATTTCACATACGAATTAGCGTAAGTTACTTCACCTTTAGCTTCTGCATACGGCTTGCCACCTTCTAATGTGATAAGCTCTGCTAATTCATCAATGTTATTATCAATGAGTTCCGCCCATTTATATAATGTTGCTGCACGTTCATGTGCATCTATGACTTTCCACGATTGAAATGCCTCTTGAGCACGATCTATTTGAGCATTGATTTCAACTTCAGGCGTATAATCTAAAGTAGATATTACTTCTTCTGTTGCTGGATTAATTACTTCTAATTTTGTCATCACAATGACCCCCTTTATTATTTCAACAGTAAAGCTCGATATTGAAACAGATAATTGTCAATACGTTTAAGCCACAATACTGTCTTACTTATATTATACCTGTTGTGTTGAAGTTACTTCGTTTAATGCTGCCGTTAAAATATCAAAGCCTCGTGTAAGTTCTTCATCTGTAATCACTAACGGCGTTAGGAAGCGTATGACGTTACCTTTAATTCCAGCAGACAACAATAACAAGCCTTGTTCATTGGCAACCTTCACAATGTTAGCTGTTAATGCTTTATCAGGTTTACCAGTTTGAGGATCGATAACTTCGAAAGCAACCATTGCACCTAATCTACGTGTATGTTGTATAAAATGATGAGTTGTACTTAAAGCACTCAATTTATCTTCGATAGCTTGTCCTATTTGTTCTGCTTTTTCGTTTAACTGTTCTTGTTCAATGATTTCAATAACTTTTAACGCCGCTTCACATGCCAATGGATTCCCTGCATAGGTACCACCAATTTCTCCAGGGTTTGCACTATCGACAATTTCAGCCTTACCAACGACACCGCTTAAAGGAAAACCTGCTGCTAAAGATTTAGATACAGTCATTAAGTCTGGCTCAACATCAAAATTTTCAATGGCAAATAATTTACCCGTACGTGCAAAACCAGTTTGGATTTCATCAGCTACAAAAACAATACCATGCGCTTCACAAATTTTTTCACTGCTAGTACAAATGATTTTGGTGGAATAATAAAACCACCTTCACCTTGTACTGGTTCCATAACGACGCAAGCTACTTCTTCAGGATCTACAGTTTCAATAAAGAAGTCTTCTAATCGTGCAATCGCTTGTGCTTCAAAATCTTCTTGCGATACATTATCAGCTTTTTCTGCTACGTTAGGATAAGGTGCTTGGTAAACTTCAGGTGCAAAAGGTCCGAAGCCAAGTTTATATGGACGTACCTTACTAGTCATTGACATTGTTAAGTTTGTACGACCGTGAAATCCTCTTACAAATGAAACCACTGCTTGTCTACCTGTATATTTTCTAGCAATTTTCACAGCATTTTCTACCGCTTCCGCACCAGAGTTCAATAGTACTGATTTTTTAGCAAAATTACCCGGTGTAATGTGTGCCAGTTTTTCCGCCAATTTTAAATAACTTTCATACATAATGACATTAAAACCTGGATGAATAAATTTATCTAATTGATTTTTTAAATGTGCTGTAATTTCTGGATGTGAATGTCCTACATTTAATGTACCGATAGCACCCGCAAAATCAATAAACTCATTACCTTCAATATCAGTAATAGTTGCACCTTTAGCATAATCTGCTACGTGTAGGTTACCATTGCCTACTCCTCTTGCCACATATGTTTCTCTTAGCGCTTGATAATCTGTTAAATTTTTAGTCATATCTAGACCCCCGTTTTCAGTTTGTAATATGAACCATAAAAAAGCGGTTACATTTTTGCTGAAGTATCTTTTCGATACTTATCGTTAAAGCTATACTGCTCAAACAGATGGATATCCCCTTTGGAAATTTATCTATTTTCTAAAAATTTAAAATATTATTGGTATGATGTAAAGGACCAGATAACTAAATCGAATGGTACCAGTTAAGCAATAAGAATGTCTTTTAATGTTGATACCGCCTTACTCAATGTAGCTAATTCTATATTGGCAAAACCGATAATCAGCGTTTTGTTTGCTGTTGTTTCTGTCACAGGTTCCACCGCAAACCTATTAATTGTATATAATTCAACTTGATATGCTCGTGCACGGCTTTCTATTTCCGTGTAACTATAATTCGTCTTCACTTCAACAATGAAATGTAAGCCTGCTTTCGTATCCTTAATAGTAATTTTATCTTTAAATTCTTTTTTTAATGCCTTAATTAACTTTATTCTTTTTTCTTCATAAATATGGTGCATTTTTTTAATATAGCGTTCATAATGTCCATCTTTAATCAACATGTATAATGTTAATGCGTTCAGCATTGAAAAATCTGGAATTACATTATGATTCGTAGTTTCAAAGCGTTTGACTAACGATGTTGGTAAAATCATATAACTTAAGCGTAAGCCGGGCATCAACGTTTTTGAAAATGTCCCTAAATAGATAACCCGTCCACTTTTATCAAAACTATACAAAGAAGGGATATTGTCAGTATTATACTTAAATTCACTATCATAATCATCTTCTACTATATAACCATTCGTTTGTGTCATCCAGTTCAATAAATCGATAAGTCTTGAAATCGGCATAATTGTCCCCATGGGAAATTGGTGTGACGGTGTGACTATTACTAAATTAGGATTTAATGCTTTTAAAGCTTTTATTGAGATACCTTTATTATCTAACGATACAGGAATTGTTTCTTTGTGTGCGCGAGTAAGTAAATCTCTAAATCTGGAATAACCAGGATTTTCTACAGCAATTTTACTATCTTCTTCCATTACATCTAACAACTGTTTGAGTAGTACATTCGTCCCAGACCCAATAATAATTTGTTCTGGATGACAATGAATGCCACGTTTATAAGATACCAATTTAGCAATAGTTTGTCTTAGTTCCATAGGCCCTTTAAACTCAGGTATCGAAGACAGTCGTGACGTAAATTGTCTAAACACTTGTTTTTGTAACCTTAACCATGTCTCCATCGGAAAGTTTTCGATATTAGTACTCATATGTGAAAAAGAATATTGATATTGTGGTGCTGCTTCTCTATAGTAATCTTCCAATTGAATTTGAGTTTGTGGTTTCACAATTAATTGTTCTAAAGGTTCGATGTAATAACCTTTGCGCTCTTGGGTATAAATATAGCCTTCTTCCAATAATTGCTCATATGCTGCCTTCACACTATTTACACTAATATTAGCGTGTTGTGCCATTGCTCTTTTAGATGGTAATTTTTCATGGCTTTCATATTTATATGCCAAAATATCATCCTTCAAGTCATTATACAGTTGGCGATAAATGTAATTCACTGAACTTTCTTGCATATGTATCCTCCTTATCCGACTTACTTATCATTGTAGCGATTTTTACGCTTACGACAATTGTTATCGTACAATAAAAAGACCCACGAGACAGTAACCAATTGACTAAACGTTGATTCTATCATCTGGATCTCTTCTGTACTGTTAACTTTAACTATTATTAATTGCAGCTTTCAGGTTTAATACTTAGCATTTTTATAATATTGGCGAAGCTAATTTAGCAATTGATTGCTTGAATTTAACCCAACCTGAACGTTGTTCATAGCGTTCTTGCGTTAATTTTTGTGATACTTTTAAATCTTCGTTAAAAGCAGCTTTTAATTGCTGAGTAATGGTTTCATCATATATAAATGCATTTACTTCGAAATTTAATTCAAAACTACGTACATCCATATTCGCAGATCCTACACTAGCTACCTCATCATCAATCAAGAGCATTTTTGAGTGAATAAAACCATTCTCATACGTATACACATTGACACCGTCTTCAATTAATAAAGCAACACTTGCTAAAGTTGCCCAATGAACTAATGGTTGATCCGGTTTATTCGGTATAATCATATGGACTTCTACACCTGATTTAGCAGCTATCCGTAAAGCGTTAATGTAACCTCGATCTGGAACAAAATACGGGGTATGGATATAAATCGATTTTTTCGCACTCATAATCATTCTTAAATAGCCAAACTCTATTTGATGCCAATTATCATTAGGTCCACTTAGCGCGAGCTGCATCATCACATTACCTTCAGATTGAGCATTATTCGGAAAGTACTTATCACTATAATCCAATTGTTCTCGACGTGATTGTGAATTCCAATCCTCTATAAAACTAAGTTGTAATGCATCAACACCATCACCTTGAATTCTTAAATGCGTATCTCTCCAATAACCAATTTGTTTATCTTTTCCTAAATACTCATCGCCGATATTAAAACCACCAACATAACCTTTGTGACCATCTATGACTAATATTTTCCGGTGATTTCGATTATTTATTCTAAAGTTCACAGGTATAATTACCGCTTTAAAGAAAGCCTCTACTTGTCCACCGTTTTGCTGAAATTGCTTAAATCGCGATTTATGTAATGACTTTGAACCAACTGCATCGTACAATAATTTAACTTCTAATCCTTCACTCGCTTTTTGTTCCAATATTTCAAGGATTTCATTACCAATACCATCTAACTTTAAAATATAATATTCCATATGAATGTATGTTTGTGCATTTCTTAAATCTTCTTTCATTTGTTCAAATAACTTACGTCCATCAGTAAATATATCAACTTTATTATTATTACTAAGAAATGATTGTTCTCGTGTTAATAAAGTATGCACAACATTAGAATGTTTTTGGGTAATTTTATGCTCCGTATCTACGACATAATCTGTTGCTTCTTCAAGTTGTTTCTTGACACGTTGCTGATCATCTTCAATTAATTTACCTTTACTATTTCTTAGCGCTCGTTTTTGCTTCACCATTCTGCCTAAGAATATATACATTATAAAACCAAAAATTGGCATTACAAATAATAATAACAGCCATGCCCACGTAGCAGTAGCGTCACGCCGGTCACGATCTAAAAATATAATAATAAAAGCTAATCCTAAATTAATCACAAAGAAAAATAGTAATATTCCTTTATAAATAGGACTAATACCTGGATCTAATATGATTTGCATTGCTAACACCTCGCCATCTCTAAGCTATATCATTGTTATTACCCTTTATTATCTAAACACAACATTATAGATCACGCAAAAAAAACAGTTGTAGCAATTTTTGTGACTACAACTGTTTTTCGCCTTTTATGTTAAATATTGCTCAATATGAAATGCTGATTCTTCAATTGAACGATATTCTGTATTAATAACTTCAGCGTTCAATTTATGAAATATTTCTTCAGCATATGCCAATTCTTCTTTAATGCGTTCAACGCTATTATAATTCGTAGGACCACTCAAACCAAGCACTCTTACTCGTTCATTACGAATATTCATAATATAATTGGGACTAGCAGTTAAGCCAAATACTTTTAATTTTTTATTTTTAAATACTTCATCTGGAATAGCGACCTCTGGCACTAGCGGAATGTTAGCTATTTTATATCCTTTATTCGCTAAATACATACTAAGTGGTGTTTTAGACGTCCGTGACACACCTAAAATCAATGCATCCGCTTCACCTATGTCTGTAAAGTGTTTTCCATCATCATATTTCACTGAATATTCAATAGCTTCAATTCGTTTAAAATATTGTTCATCCAGTTTGCGAAGTGCGCCACTTTTCAAAATCGGTTGACTCTCAGTCCGTTGTTGAATCATATCAATTAAGTCTGTCATGTAATCAATATATTGTAATTGATGTGCTTGTGTATATTGTTTACCGAGTGCATTAAATTCAGGATTGACCAGCGTCGTAATGACGATTGCATGTTCTGCAACTGCCAACTCTAAAATATTCATAAGCTCTTCTTTACTTTGAATAAATGGAAACTTTTTAATCGCGACTTGGTTCAATTCAGGAAATTGTGATAATGTAGCATGAACCATACGTTGCGCTGTCTCACCAATAGAATCAGAAATGACAAAAATACTTAGTTGTGCTGTTTGAACATTATTTGACACTCAATCGCCCGCTTTCTACTTCGCTTTGTGCTGTTGCTAAAATAGCTCCCGGTACTCTATATGGTGAACAAGAAACATAATCAATTTCTAAATCATTGAAATAGTGAATAGATTTCTCATCTCCCCCAAGTTCTCCGCACACACCAATTTTTATATTAGGATTCGCTTGTTTTGCTTGCACTGAAGCCAATTTAATTAATTCTCCTACACCAGATTTATCTATAGTTTGGAAAGGATCTTGTTCTAATATACCTTGATTGCTATAAGCATTTATAAACTTACCTGAATCGTCACGTGAAAAACCAAAAGTCAATTGTGTTAAATCATTCGTCCCAAAACTAAAGAAGTCAGATACTGTTGCCAACTCAGCTGCAATTAGACATGCTCTTGGTGTTTCTATCATTGTGCCAATCAAGTAATGTAAATCCTGTCCTGTTTCTTGTGCTAATGCTTCAATACGTTCTGTAATCAATGTTTTCAATGTAGTAAATTCTTCAACAGTTGACACTAACGGAATCATAATTTCTGGATTTGTATCGATACCTTCCTCTTTTAGGCGTATTACACTTTTCATTATTGCCTCAGCTTGCATCACATATAATTCTGGGTAAGTGATAGCTAAACGACACCCTCTATGTCCTAACATCGGGTTTACTTCATTTAAGCTTTCAATATGTTTATCAAGTGTTGTCACAGTGACACCAAGCTGTTCAGCCACTTGCACTTTTTCCGACTCAGAACGTGGTAAAAATTCATGTAATGGTGGGTCTAGTAGTCGAATAATCGTAGGTTTTTCACCAGATTGTCTTAATATTTGTTCAAAATCTTCCGTTTGATAACCACCAATTGTATTTAAAGCTGTAATACGTTGTTCTTGTGTATGCGCTAAAATAAAACGACGCATTTCAATTAATCGTTCTGGTGCAAAGAACATATGCTCCGTCCGCACTAAACCAATACCTGTAGCGCCAAATTGATAGCCCGCAATAATATCAGGTACCGTTTCCGCATTCATACGTACTGATAAACGTGCAATATCTTGTGCCCAAGTCATGTATTGTTCAAATGCTTCACTGTGTTCAGCAGTAATCGTTGCTATTTTTCCTACATAAATATCACCTTTGGCACCATCAACTGAAATAATATCCCCTTCAGCTAGTGTACCACCAGGGTATGTAACAACTTTTTCCGTTGTATTAATTTCTAAATCTGCACAGCCTGTAACACAACATTTGCCCATACCTCTAGCAACTACTGCTGCGTGTGAAGTCATACCGCCATGCGTTGTCACAATTGCTTCACTGGCAACCATACCTTCAATATCTTCTGGTGATGTTTCTGGTCGCATTAAAATAACCTTTTCACCTTGTTCATGTTGTTCTTTTGCTTCTTCAGCCGAGAAGACAACCTTTCCACTCGCAGCCCCAGGACTGGCTGGCAATCCTACTGTTGAAATAACAGTTGCCTTTGTTAAAGCTTCATCATCAAAATTTGGATGAAGTAGTTGCTCAATTGATTTCACTTCAACTTTAGTCAGCGCTTCTTGTTTTGTTATCACTTGTTCATTGACCAAGTCGACGGCAATATTTACCGCAGCATTTGCCGTTCGTTTACCATTGCGTGTTTGTAAAATATAAAGTTGCTCATTTTCGATTGTAAATTCTATATCTTGCATATCTCGATAATGTTGTTCTAACTGTTGTGACACGCTGACAAATTGTTGGTGTACATGAGGCATTTGTTCTTCTAATGAAGCAATATCTTTAGGAGTACGTATGCCTGCCACCACATCTTCGCCTTGTGCATTTAATAAATACTCTCCAAACAATTTCGCTTCACCCGTTACTGGATTACGTGTGAATGCCACCCCAGTACCACTACGTTCCCCACTATTACCAAAGACCATTTCTTGAATATTGACTGCTGTCCCTATTTCGTACGGTATGTCATTTAACTGTCTGTAAACACGTGCACGATCATTGTCCCACGATTTAAAAACAGCTTCGATAGCCTCTGTTAATTGCACTGTTGGTTCTTGAGGAAATGGTTTATAAACTTTTTCAACATATAATGATTTGTAGTGTTCGCAAATTTCTTTCAAACCTTCAGCTGGTATATCTGCATCATTGTCATAGCCATGGTCCGTTTTATATTTATCAAAGTATGCATCAAATGCTGTCATTGGCACATTATAGACCACTTCACCGAACATTTGTAACAGTCGACGGTAACAATCATAAGCAAAACGTTCATCATTGGTTTTGCGCGCTAATTTTTTTACATTGTCATCATTTAATCCTAAGTTCAAAATAGTATCCATCATACCAGGCATTGATATTTTGGCGCCACTTCTCACAGATACAAGTAACAATTGTTCATCTGATGAAAATGATTTACTCGTACGTTGTGAAAATAAGTCAAGTTGTGTTTGTAGTTGTGCTACCACTTCCTCAGATAACTTACTTCCGTGCTCAAGATATTCAATGCAAGCTTGAGTCGTAATCGTAAATCCATCAGGTACAGGTAAACCTATGCGTTTCATCTCTGCTAAATTGGCCCCTTTACCACCCAACAAATCTTTCATTGATTTTTGTCCTTCATCAAAAGCATATACTAATTTTGTCATACTATATCACCTCTAATTGTTTAATATGTCATACTAATGAATAAGAGTATGTCATATTAATGGTAAAAAGACAACTAAAATGTATAATATTTACAGAAAATTCTATTTTTTGATAATAGATTTAACCAGTAATAAGTTATAACAAAGCGCTCGAGTTATTAATATATCTTATTTATCACTTAGTAAAATTATTAACCTTACTGCACAAAAATATTACTTTCTGTAATGCTACAAAATTTTATAAATACACAAAAAACGTCAATTTCTATATCATCTCAATAGAAATTGACGCTACTTCTTTAGTTAAATTATTCCAATATAATGTTAATTATATTTTTTCTACATGTGCAGTTGTTTGTTTTACACTTTGTTGTTCTCCAATTGCTTCAATTTCTTCTAAAGTACGACCACGTGACTCAGGCACACATTTTTTCACAAATAGTACACCTAAGATACAAATTACTCCGAAAATAGCAAAGACAATTTGTTGTGAGAAATAAGCTGTCATTATTGGGAATAACAAACCTACTAAGAATGATCCGATCCAGTTTAATGATGAAGCTGCACCAGATGCAAATCCTCTAATAGTTAGTGGGAAAATTTCACCGACAATAACCCAAGTTAATGGAGCCCATGTAAATGAATAAAATGCTACATAAATACTTAAAAAGACCACAATTAAAATTGGATTAGTATTAGGTGCAATCATATGAATCACAGCTGGTAAAATAAATGATAACCCCATAACTGTACCGCCCAACATGAGTAAAGTACGACGGTTAAATTTATCCGCAATTGCGATAAATAATAATGAGCCTAAAACTAAAATGACACCTTGAATGATTGGCCACATTAAAGCATTACTCGCTGAATTACCAGTTGCCTGTTCCACAATCAACGGAATGTAATAAAATATAGCATTGGCACCTTGGAATTGTTGGAAGGCAGCGACACCTAACCCTGCTACTACTAAATATTTATATTTCCCAGTAAATAAAGTTGCTAATGTATTATTAACTTGTGTTTTTTGCTCTTTAGCAATTGTATCTTGAATTTCTCGTAGTTCTACATCGATATTTTGATTATGACGTAAATTACTCAATACAGTTTTAGCTTCTTCAAATTTATTATTTTTAATTAAAAAGCGTGGAGATTCTGGTAATCGTAACACACCTATAAATAATATAACAGCTGGTAATGCCGCAATACCTAACATTAGTCTCCATCCTAATTCAATTGGTAATCCACGTAAAAAATAATCAACAATATAAGATAATAACATACCTGAAACGATCATCGTTTGGTTCATACCGGACAAGCGACCACGATATTTGGCAGGTGCCATTTCAGACATATAAGCTGGCACCAATGCAGATGCTGCCCCTACAGCTAAACCTAATATGACACGTGAAATCGTCAAGAAATAGTTGCCATTATGAGGTGCAATACCTGATAAAATTGACCCTATAATAAACACGATTGCTGACAGTAAAATCATTTTCCGTCTGCCTAATTTATCTGATAAACGTCCTGCTAAAATACCACCAAATATTGCTCCTAACATGACTGAAGATGTTATAAGGCCAATAATAAACCCACTATTAATGCCCCAATCTTCACGTAAAAATGGCAATGCTCCGGTCATAACACCAATATCATAACCAAACAGAATACCCCCAAATGCACCGAAAAAATAAATAAATTGATTTGATACTTTACTTTGTACTTTCATCCCATTCACCTTCTTTTTTAATAAGCCAAGTGCTATGCGTAATAAGTGAAATTAATCTATTATCGTATATTCAGCATTAAACATTTTTAATAGCATTAAAATTTGTGTTTTAGTTAACGCTAAAGATAAAACCGTATGATGCCCGCCACCTTCTTCAAGCCATCTTTTCACACCAGTTGTTAACGACGGTTTCACTTCCCACAACACTCGTGCAACTGGTAAATGTGGGGCAGGTTCATCTAACTGTTTGGCGGTAATATCATTCACAATAAACTTATAATGTGTTCCTAAATCAACCATCGTGACTACTACACCATCACCTGCTTTACCATCAAAAACTAATCGCGCTGGATCGTTTTTGTCACCAATTCCTAAAGGGTTAACTACAATTTTAAGTTTAGTAGCTGCCAGTGTAGGATCTACTTCTAACATATGTGACCCTAAAATATGTGCTTGATCTTTTCTTAAATCATATGTGTAGTCTTCCATAAACCCTGTCGCTTCATTTTGTGCAGCGATTTTCAATAATCTATCTAGTGCAGCCGTTTTCCAATCACCTTCACCTGCAAATCCATAACCTTGTTCGTTCAAACGCTGTACCGCTAAGCCAGGCAACTGTTTCATGCCATGTAAATCTTCAAAATTTGACGTAAAGGCACTATAACTGCCATCATCTAAAAATCGTTTTATCGCAATCTCATATTTGATTTGCTCTATCACAGAAGCATTAAAATCGTCTTCACTATAATTACGATAGTCAAAATCATATTGTTGTTGATATACTTCAAATAATTGAGTTATTTCTTCTTCTTTAACTTCGTTAACATAGCTAACTAAATCACCAATTCCATAATAATCTACAGTCCAGCCATATTGAATTTGTGCTTCTATCTTATCGCCTTCTGTAACAGCAACATTACGCATATTATCACCAAATCGTGCTACTTTCAGACCAAAGCTTTCATTATAAGCATATGCCACATGCATCCATGCCTTTAATTGGCTTTGAATTTCGGTGTTCTGCCAATCACCAAAAATAATTTCATTTTGCTTATTTAAACGACGATTGATAAAGCCATATTCTCTATCGCCATGTGCTGATTGATGTAAATTCATATAATCCATATCGATATGTTGCCAATCTATATCATTACGATATTGCGTCGCTAAATGTAGTAACGGTTTCTGTAATAACTGTGTTCCACGAATCCACATTTTTGCTGGTGAAAATGTGTGCATCCATGTAATAACACCTAAAATATCATCTCGGTAATTAGCTTCTTTCATAATTTGAGTAATTACATCTGCAGAAGTTGCCAATTGCGGTTGTAATTCAATTTCAAAAGGTAAATTAGCTTTAGTATTCAATTCATTTGCTATATCTTGTGCGTTACTTTTAACTTGTTCTAATGCATCTTCACCGTATAAAGCTTGTGATCCTACCACAAACCAAAATTTTTTAATCTCTGTCATCAATATTCCTCCTTAATTTTGACCATAATAAGCATTTGCCCCATGTTTGCGTTCAAAATGTTTGTCTAATATTTCTTGCGGTAACGCTTGTGCAAATGGATTTAATTGTCGTGTAAAGATATTCATTTTACATACTTCTTCTAACACAACTGCATTCATTACTGCATGCTCACAATCTTCTCCCCAGACAAATGGTGCATGTCCATGTAATAATACTGCAGGTACATCATGTGGATTAATACCTTGCTTCTTAAACGTTTCAACAATGACATTGCCCGTTTCCAATTCATAATCTCTATCGATTTCAGCTTTATTTAAAAATCTTGCACATGGAATAGCACCATAGAATGTATCAGCATGTGTCGTGCCCATAGCTGGAACATCTAATCCTGATTGTGACCACGTAGTAGCCCACGGTGAATGTGTATGAACCACACTACCGATATCTCCAAATTGTTGATATAGCACAGCGTGCGTGGGCATATCTGACGAAGGCTTCAAATTACCTTCTACAACTTCACCCGCTAAATTACAAACCACCATATCTGCCGGTTGCATCGTTGCATAATCAACACCACTTGGTTTAATAACAAATAATTGTGTTTCAGTATCGAATGCACTGACGTTTCCCCATGTATATTTAATTAATCCACGCTTAGGTAATTCTAAATTTGCTTGATATACTTCAGCTTTTAATTGTTCTAACATCGGCTTCCCCTCCTAAATATTTATCTATTGCTTGTTCAATCGGCAATGCCTGTTTTACTTTTGCTACATAGTTATTAAAATTAACTACCTCTTGTGATGAAGGTGTGACAGTCACTTCAGTTACACCTTCAAATACATAGTCGTTTAAAAACGTCTCCAAAGAGATCTGTTCTTGGAGTGCACTATAATAAGCTAAAATACTAATCCCCCATGCGCCGCCTTCACTTGCAGTATCCATCACCGTAATATCATTGTTTACAGCCGATGCTAATACTTGTTGGGCTATCTTTTTCGTTTTAAAAATACCACCATGTGCAATTAACTTATTTACAGTGACTGACTCTTGCGTTTGCAACAAATCCATTCCTATTTTCAATGTGCTAAAAGCACTATATAAATGCATTTTCATAAAATTAGCTAAATTAAAATTATTTGTTGGTTCCCGTAAGAATAAAGGATATCCAGTTGCAACATCGGTAATATTCTCACCAGAAATATAGTTGTAAGATAATAGACCACCAACATCATCATCACTAGCTAATGATGCTTCAAAAAGTTGTCCGTACAACTGTTCAGATGAAATATCGATACCTAATGTCTGTAAGACTTCGTTAAACAGTCGCATCCAATCATTGATATCTGATGTGCAATTATTTGTATGAATCATAGCAACTTCATCACCTGCTGGCGTCGTTACAATATCAATTTCTGGATACATTGCTTGCAAACTTTGTTCTAACACTATCATCGCAAAAGAACTTGTACCTGCTGAGATGTTGCCAGTATTAACTGTTACTGCATTTGTAGCAACCATACCTGTGCCAGCATCTCCTTCAGGTGGACATAAGGTACAACCACCTTCAAGTTCACCTGTTGGATCTAGTAATTTGGCACCTATGTCAGTTAATGTTCCACCTTGTTCGCCGGCTAATCGTATTTCTGGCAACAGTTGTTCTAATTGTTGTGTGTAGCCATGACTTGCAAATAGCTTATTCGTAATTTCTAATAAATCTTGTCTATAAGCTTTTTCTTTTGGATCTACTGGAAACATTCCTGATGCATCACCAATACCTATGACCTTTTCTCCTGTTAAATACCAATGAACATATCCTGCTAAAGTTGTCACATAATCTAGTTGATGTGTATGTGGTTCTGCTGACAACATCGCTTGATAAATATGAGCAATACTCCAACGTTCAGGAATATTAAAGTTAAATGCATTACTTAATTCCTTTGCTGCTGCAGTAGTATTACCATTACGCCAAGTTCTAAATGGTACAAGGATATCTTCTTGTTCGTTAAAAGCTAAATAACCATGCATCATTGCACTGATGCCTATAGATTTAACTCGCTTCAACGTAATATCATATGTGCTTTTTAACTCTTTTGCCATCATTTGATAGCTTTGTTGTAACCCAACCCATACATCGTTAAGCGAATAAGTCCAGTAACCATCTTTCAATTGATTTTCCCAATCAAAATTACCTGATGCTACTACTTGCAAGTGACTATCTATTGCTACAGTTTTAATTCTAGTCGATCCTAATTCAATACCAATCGATATATCTTCTTGCTTTAATTCTTGCGTACTTACTCTCATTTCAACACCCCATTACTGTAACCGTTTTCAAGATAAATATAAAACATTTGTCCGTACATGCCAATATAATTATATTTTTGTCCGTACAAATATCAGCTAATTAAAACCCCAAACCAACGCGGCTGTTGATTTGGGGACTTAATTTATTTTTTTAACTGAATTACGTTCTATAATATATGTGTCGATACGTTCTTCTGGCTGTATTTTATCTGTGTCAATAGTCTCTATCATCCAGTTAGCTGCCTTTTCTCCTAACAACTCTTGCGGATGTGATGTGGTTGTTAAATTCATGTCGCTTAATCTACTCAATACAGAATTGTCTTCCCCAACAACCGAAATATCATTCGGTATACTAAATCCAAGTTGTCTTAAACGTTGAATGATTTGATACGCGATTTCATCGTTATAACAGACAACTGCAGAAACTGATATTTTTTGTTGTTGAATGTGTTGGACTATCTGTTCTACTACTTGGCGTTTATTTTCAGTATCATAAGTGTAAATATGCTCACCCTTGAAAATAATATTATTATGTTCGAAGGCATTAAAATAACCTTTCATTCGTAATTTTCCTTGGTTATCATCAATTTTAGTAATTAATGCGATATCTTCATGACCATGATCAATTAAATATTGTGTTGCTAAATAGCCTGACTTAATATCATCAATTGCAATATACGGTAAGTTTAGCTCATCATACGTAGCATTAATCATAAGTATTGGTATATCCCGTTGTTTGAACATAGAATAATAAGATAGATTAGGGTTATAAACATTACTTTTCGTCGGTTCGATAATTAATCCTGTCACGCCTTGATTTAACATCATTTCTAAGCATTTGCGCTCTTCATCATGGTTATTATTTGTACTCGCTAATATTAAAGAATAACCATTATCACGTAACACGTGTTCAATACCTCTTATAATACTGGGAAAAATATAGTCGGATAAGTACGTCACAATAACACCAATTTTTTTAGTTCCTGTTGTTTGCTGCGCATTTAAAAAACTATAGCTCACATATGAGCCAGCACCTTTTCTTTTTTTTATATAGCCTTCTGCCACAAGGATATCCATTGCTTGTCGAATTGTATAACGGCTAACTTGATAATTATCTTGAAATTGTTTTTCCGTCGGTAACAACATACCCACGTGATAACTCTTATCGAGAATTTTGCCTTTAATTTCATCGGCTATTACTTGATATTTGGGCTTATTCATATCTGACGATCTCCTAGTATTACCTAATTTTCTCATACACATTTAGTATAGCATAACTATTTAACGCACTTTTATATTTATCTAGCACGTTATATAAAATATGACAGATAGTTAATATTGTGTCATAAATGCACGAAAAGAAAAAGTAAGCAGAATTGACTACCTTTTTAAAAAGGCGTTCAAGTCTGCTTACTTGTATGAACCAATAGCAATTTAAATTTAATATGTTCACGTAATGCGTGCACTTTGCTATAAGTCAAAATAGTAACTAAAATTTATTGTAAGTTAAGCGCGTAATCGTATGATTTTCAGCTTTGTGTAACACTAAATCAGCTCTATTTTTAGTAGGATAGATATTATGCAAAATATTAGGTTCATTTACATTTGTCCACAATTGTTTAGCAATTGCTATTGCTTCTGTTTCCGTTAAATCTTTATATTGATAAAAATGTGATTCTGGTTTTTGGAAAGCACTTTGCTGTAGTTTTAAGAACCGTTCGATATACCACTTTTTCATTACTTCTAAAGCGACATCAAGATAAATTTTATAATCTATATAATCAGTTACAAGCTCTGATGCTTGGCTATGAACTTGAAATATATTCACTCCTTCAATAATTAAAATATCCGGTTGATGAATATAATGAAATTGCTCGACTAACCGATCATACGTTAAATGGGAATACGTATAAGTTGCAACTTTTTCCCCAGCTTTAATAGCTTTTAAGTGTTGGATGAGTGTTTTAGTTTCATAGCTTTCTGGAAAACCTTTTTTTGACATTATATTTTGCTCTAACAGTTGTTGCTTAGGTAAAATATAACCATCTGTCGTAATCAGATCTACCTTCCACGTTGGATTTTCTTTTTTTAATAATTCCAATAATAATCGCGCTATCGTACTCTTCCCAGCAGCCACCCCACCAGAAACCCCAATAATAAATGGTGTTTTGTGGTGTTTATTAAGTAATTTATTATGTACATAACTAATATAATCCATATGGCGCTGTGCTTTTTCTGACAATAAATCTATTAGAGGAAAATACAAGGATTTAATTTCCTGTTTTGTTGCATAATCGTTGAAACTAAGTATTTCTTCTAAGTTAATATCATCTAACTCTATATTTGTTGAACTTTGCACTTTTTGCCATTCTTCTTTAGAAAATTCCACAAGCCTAGCTCCCTTTATACAAACTGTTATACCAATTCATTCACTTTGACATAACTCACTTCAATATAATCAATCTCAACAAGTATAATGTAACATTCTCATGGTTTCAATGATAATTTCGAAATTTAATGTATCCGCTTTAATCTAGTATAGAGAGAACAGAAACTCATATTTTCACTAATGGTTAATACTATTTTGAACGTGCATGCTTGCCTAGGGCATAGTTTGAGCCTGTAGTTTCTCACTCATACTACTTCCCCGGGCGTCAGCACGTTTCAAAATCGCTGCTATTTATATTTTGTTTTTCTTGCAATATCAAATTATGAGAAATACTAAAGTTTTAAAATTAGTGCAATTAGTACTATAATGTAAACACTTACATTTTTAACAACTACATGACTGGAGTGATGAATGTGAAGACAAAAGTTCTATATGGTAAATCTGACGTAGAGATCGATGTACCAGATCACAGTACTCTTATTGAACCTAGCACTATACCACCACTAGATAATGATGTTGAGTCAATTATGGACGCTTTAACGCAACCCATTGCCTCACCACCACTACATACTATGGTTAAAGCAACAGATACAGTAGCTATTGTGATTAGTGACATTACACGACCTACGCCTAATCACATTTTAGTACCATGTTTGTTGCGCGCATTAAGTCATGTTCCTAAAGAAAATTTCGTCATTATTAATGGAACAGGTACACATAGAGACCAAACAAGAGAAGAGCTGGTCCAAATGTTAGGTGAAGATATTGTAGCAAACATACGTATAGTACATAACCATTGCCATGACTATGACAGTCTGACCAAAGTTGGTCATAGTAAATACGGCTGTGATGTTTATTTAAACAAAGATTATGTAGCAGCTGATTTTAAAATTGTCACTGGTTTTATCGAACCGCATTTTTTCGCCGGATTTTCAGGTGGTCCAAAAGGTATAATGCCTGGCATTGCTGGCATCGAAACGATAATGATCTTTCACAATGCTCAAATGATAGGTGATATTCGTTCTACGTGGGGCAATATGGATGACAACCCTGTTCAAGATATGACACGTGAAATCAATGCAATGTGTAAGCCAGACTTTATGCTGAATGTAGCGCTCAACAAAGATAAAGCTATTACTAAAGTCTTTTCAGGTGAATTATATGAAGCACATGATCGTGGCTGTGACTACGTCAAAAAGCACGCCATGTTTAAATGTGATGAACGTTTTGATGTTGTCATAGCTTCTAACTCAGGTTATCCACTTGACCAAAACTTGTATCAAACCGTAAAAGGTATGAGTGCTGCTCATAAAGTAGTTAAAGAAGGCGGCAGCATTATTATGGTATCCGAATGTGCTGATGGCTTTCCAGATCATGGTGAATTTGCTGAAATTTTCAAATTAGCTGAAACACCTCAAGGTATTTTAGATTTAATACATGATCCTCAATTTCAAGAAATGGATCAATGGCAAGTCCAAAAACAAGCTAGCATTCAAACATTCGCTAACGTTTATGTTTATTCAAAATTGACAGACCAACAGTTACTAGATTCCATGTTGAAACCTACTGATAATATTGAGAAAACCTTGGAGTCATTAGCAAGAGAAAAAGGCAAACCTTTAACTATCGGGGTCATGCCACAAGGTCCACTTACGATACCTTACGTTGAATCATAAAAGAGGAGGATTAAAAATGCTAACATTAGAAGAAAAAAACAAACAACTAACAACAGTCTTACAATCAATGAAACGTGTTATAGTCGCTTTTTCAGGTGGGGTCGATAGCACATTAGTATTGCATAAAGCGATTGAAGTTTTAGGATCAGATAATGTTATTGGTGTAATCGTGAAGTCAGAACTTTTCCGCCATGAAGAATTCACACAAGCTACAGAGCTAGCACAACAATTAGGTGCGCACGTAATTGAAACAGAAATTAAAGAATTACAAGACGCAAATATTGTCAACAATACTCCACAAAGTTGGTATTACAGCAAACGTTTATTGTATGCACAATTAGACGACCTTAAACATAAATATCATTGTGCTTATGTGTTAGACGGTATGATTATGGATGACCTAGATGATTATCGTCCTGGACTACAAGCACGTGATGATTTCTCCGTTCGCAGTGTCTTACAAGAAGTTGAACTCTACAAGTATGAAGTCAGAACATTAAGCAAACAAGCTGACCTCCCAGTGTGGAATAAACCAGCATTATGTAGTTTAGCATCACGCATACCTTATGGAGAAACTTTAACTATGGACAAAATAACTAAAGTGAATGAAGCAGAAAAAATCATTTTAAATTTAAATATCAATCATGTACGTGTACGTTACCATAACAATATCGCACGTATTGAAGTTGCTGACGCAGATATTGCGACTTTAGTACAACACCGTCAAGCTATTAGTTTACAGTTAAAAGAATTAGGTTTTGACTATGTAACAATCGACATGGACGGTTATCGTGTAGGTAGTATGAATGAAGTTTTAAATTCCTCTGCATCACATTAAGTTATGAAAGGCTGCGTTAGAACATGACCGATACGACAAACGATCTAGATGCAATTTTACAACAAGTACAATCGAAGCAATTATCGATTAACGATGCTAAAAGTCAGCTTAAACAATTTGATGATTTGGGCTTCGCTAAAATAGACCTACATCGTTCACAACGTCAAGGTTTTCCCGAAGTTATTTACGGCGATGGAAAAAGTGCTGAACAAATTGATGATATTATACACAGTTTAAAGTCCAACGACCAAACGATATTAGCTACACGTGTATCTGAAAGCAAAGCACAGTATGTATTAGCACGTCATCCAGAATTATCATATCACGCACAGGCTAATATTATATGTACACCCATTGAAACTATCACTCCTTCTACGCATTATGCTGCTATTATCTGTGCTGGCACTTCTGACTTGCCAGTCGCAGAAGAAGCTGCACTCACTGCAGAAGTCATGGGCATTGCAGTTAAGCGTTTTTATGATGTTGGTGTTTCAGGTATACATCGTCTATTTGAAAGTATCGAAGACATTCGTAATAGTTCAGTATCCGTTGTCGTAGCGGGTATGGAAGGCGCCTTAAGTAGCGTCGTATCAGGTTTAGTAGACCATCCAGTCTATGCAATCCCGACCAGTGTTGGTTACGGTGCAAACCTATCAGGGGTAACTACACTTTTAGCTATGCTCAATGGCTGTGCACCAGGCACAAGTGTTTTAAATATCGATAATGGTTTTGGTGGTGGCTATAATGCTGCCCAACTTATAAAGATGCTCGAAAAAGATTAAAAGAGGAGTTTTAGTATGACACAAGCAATTTATATTGATTGCCATGCTGGTATTGCCGGTGATATGTTTTTAGCTGCTTTAGTAGATTTAGGTGCAGATCCTGAATATATTACTGCTGAATTGCAGAAGTTACCTATTGATACATTTGATTTAAGCTTTACCAAACAAGTCAAACAAGGTATCAATGCCCAAACTTTAACTATCGACTTTACCGAAGCACACCACCATCGTAAAGCTGCTGATATTTATAAACTTATAACAGAAAGTACATTACCTGAACGTGTCAAAACACGTAGTACACAAATCTTTACTGAAATTGCACAAGCAGAAGCTAAAATCCATGGCATGTCAGTTGAAGAAGTACATTTTCATGAAGTCGGTGCAATGGATTCTATCATCGATATTATTGGTTGTTGCTTGGCATTAGAAAACTTAAATATAGACTCTATTTATTGCTCAGCCATTCCAACAGGTCATGGTAGAATACACATTGCTCATGGTATCTATCCTGTCCCAGCACCAGCGACACTCGAAATTTTAACAGGTATACCACTGGCAAATTTTGACGTTGAAAGTGAATTAACTACACCTACTGGAGCAGCTATAGTTAAAAGTTTAGCTAGTCATTTCGGTCCTATGCCAGCTATCACACCAACAAATATAGCCTATGGCACAGGTACAAAAGATTTTGACTTTCCAAATGTGTTAAGGCTTGTTCAATTCACAGCATTAGCTGCACAACAAGATACAGTGCAAGTGTTAGAATGCCAAATTGATGATATGACAGGCGAAACATTAGGAGATTTTTTAGATAGTGTATTAGCAAAAGGTGCATTAGACGTATATTACACGCCAATTTCTATGAAGAAAAATCGCCCTGCTATCGCCTTAACCGTAATATGCGAACTAGCAAACAAGCCTTTTTTCGAAGACTACCTTTTGCTACATACTACAACACTGGGCGTACGAAGCAGTACTGTCCAAAGACGTGTACTCGAACGTGATTTCGACACGCTGTCAACACAATACGGGGATATAACTATTAAAATTGCTAAGCTTGGGTCCAAAACAATAAAAATAAAGCCTGAATTTAGTGACATGCGCCGTATTGCGCATGAAACTGGACAGCCGTTACACCAATTATATTCAGAAATTAGTGCTGAAATTCATCAACACTATGGTCACCTTAACTAAATATCTTCATATCAATAATATATTAGAACACAGACGTACCCAATAATTGAATGAGAGGTACGTCTGTTTTTTACATTTAACTGAGATAAATCCCCCATTAAATTCAAACTATTAAAAAATACATTTGTTTTCATAATTGAAATGATAAAAGATTTAATTTAATATTTATATCATGCATAATTAAATAACAAACTATTAAATTATTGATTGTGCAGTTATTCAAAAGTGAAAGAAGCGTGTATGTTTATGAATTTGAAAGACAAGTTATTCCATTTAGTGGAAGATCAAGAACAAGAAATGATTCAGATACGTCGACATTTACATCAACATCCTGAATTATCATTTCAAGAGAGTAATACCGCAGAGTATATCAAAAACTTTTATCACAATAAGGATGTATCACTCACACAGCCTATATCAGATGCACATGCGATTGTGGTTGAAATCAAAGGAGACAAACCTGGTAAAACAATTGCTTTACGTGCAGATTTTGATGCATTACCGATTAGCGAAGAAACAGAAGTGCCTTTTAAATCACAGAATGAAGGCGTAATGCATGCATGTGGTCATGATGCACATACTGCTTATTTATTAGGCGTAGCTAATGCACTCATTGAGGTCAAAGAAGACCTTTCAGGCACTGTAAAAATTATCCATCAACATGCCGAAGAACTACCACCTGGTGGTGCTCAGCAAATTTTGGCTTCTGGCGCTTTAGCTGATGTTGATGAAATATACGGCATTCATATTGTTCCAGCCGTAGAGCCTGATACCATTGCATATAATAAAAACAATGCATTCGCTGGTAGTTCTACATTCACTTTAACAATTAAAGGTTTAGGTGGTCATGCAGCAAGCCCTCATAAAACACATGATGCTTTAATTGCAGGAACACAGTTTGTCAATGCTATTCAAACAATCGTTTCTCGTAGAATAGACCCATTAGAGACTGGTGTAGTAACTATTGGCGCGTTTGACGCACCTGGTACTGCCAATGTTATTCAAGATACAGTGACAATCAAAGGGACAGCCCGTTATTTAAATGACGACTTAGAGCAGTTTATCTATCAAGAAATTGACAAGATCGCTCAAAGTGTTGCACTAGGCTTTGATATTACGTATGACCTTGATTATCAATTTGGTTATCCAGTATTATATAATCATCCAACTCAAACTGACAACGCTGCTAATGTCTTAGCACAAAGCAAAGGCGATTACTTCCAACACCTCATAGAAATACCACAAGTTACAGGTTCAGAAGATTTTGCTTATTATTTACAACAAATACCAGGTACCTTTTATTTCATAGGTAGTAAACCATATAATGTAGACACACCTTATATGAATCACCACCCTAAATTTGAAGTCAATGAAGATTGTTTACTCGTAGCAGCAAAATCACTCATTGATATCACATTAGATCGTTTACAAAACGCATAACAAACGCAGACAAACCTTAGGAGAGAGCCCCTAAGGTTTGTTTTTATATCTATTAGTTAATTTTATTAAATACCAATGGTCTTTTAGGCCAAATATTGACAGGGCTTTATGCCGACTCCTGCGGAAATAGCACAAGCGAAGACTACAGGCTGAGTTGTGCCCGCGGAAAGCGTGCACAAAAACTGCCAACAAAACCAGTTACTTTTTAGTTATTAAATCTTAAGAAGCCATTACCAAATACATCTCGAACATCATGTACAACAACAAAGGCATCTTGATCAATATCATTAATAATTTGTTTTAATGGTGTTAATTGATTTTGAGAAATCACCACATAGATGACCTCCATATCTTTTTGCGAATATTGCCCTTTACCATTTAATAGCGTCGCGCCTCTTCCAGTAGCTTGATAAATACTTTCACTAATCGCTTTATGCTGATGCGAAATGATAGTTACAGCCTTTTGTGGATTGAAACCTTCTAAGACGAAAGACATTGCTTTTTCTACCATGAAAAGCATCACAATTGTAAACAACACATTTTGAAAACTAATTGCTACCAATGCAGACACTACAACAATGATATCTAATATTAATAATCCTTTGGCAGGTTTCACATTAAAATACTTATAAATAATCATTGCGATAACCGATGTACCACCTAATGTACCTCCTGTATTTAAAATCAGACCTGTGCCAATCCCAATAAGTACACCACCAAAAATCACTGCAATAAATGTGGAATCAATACCTAAATTTATCCGTTCAGTCAACGTTAAAAATAAAGAAATAAAAGTAATCGTAAAAATAGTATAAATCGCACTTACTCTACTTAAATATTTCCAACCGATGATAATTAAAAAGATATTAATTATTAGAGTAGATAATGCCGGAGAAATAGACAACGTATATTTCAAAATCAATGAAATACCAATTGAACCACCTTCACCTAAATTTGTTGGAATGACAAATGCATTGATACCTACTGCTGCTAAAAAAGCGCCTAAAGCAATAAAGATAATATTTTTTAAATGCTCATTCATACTATTTTTCAGCCTCCTTTAATTCATTTTTAACACACAGCTTTAAATTATAACTGATTTAGAGATACTGTAAAACCTTATTTTCCCAAGAAAATAAAGTCGCAATATTAAAATAATATTTACATAATAAAAAGCACTCCCCACTATAGTGGAAGTGCTTTTTGTAAGATCAAATTAAGTCCTTTAAACATATTGCATAACTTTGTCTACAGGCATTCTATATGAAGCATGAGCTTCTTTAACACCTTTACCAACGGCAATAATTACAACTGGCACATAGCGAGTTGCATCTAAGCCTAACGCTTCTGCGATTTGATCCGCTTCAAAACCGCCTATTGGGTTTGTATCATAACCATGTGCTTTAGCGACCAACATAAATTGCATCGCAGCAAGACTACTATCAATTTTAACGATGTCATTCATTTGTTGTGTTGAAATGCTATTATAAAACTCAGTTATAGTAGGTAACAATTGGTTTTTAACTTCCAACGGCATATAGTTATTTTCTACGGCTTGACTATAAATAAATTCGCCATTTTCATGACATGCCATATCTCCAAAAATAACTACCATCGCAGAAGATGTATCATTTTGGTTTGTATTAAATTTAATTAAAGGACGTAACTTAGCTTTTCCTTCGTCACTTTCAACAACCATAAAACGCCAAGGTTGCATATTTACTGAAGATGGTGCCAGCGTTGCTTGGCGAATCATATCTTCCATTTCTTCATGGGGAATTTTATATTGTTCATCAAAGAGTTTCACAGATTTACGAGCTGCCAAAATATTTTTAAAATCATTCATTTTTGTCACTATACTTTCCTTCTTTCTAATTATGCGTAGCTCAACTACTTATTTTTCACATAATCAGTATAATAAATATATTTGGTTCAGAAAGCAACTATCAAGATTCATTATACGTTGTCTATACAACACATATAGCAAAGTGTTAATTAACTTAATATTTCAGTTATTATAAAGCATTCACACCTTTAAAAATAAGATAAATACTCATAAGAATTAACACTATTTTTAATAAATTGGATAATTTAGCAGCATCTATACTTTGATTGATTTTAACTCCAATTCGCGTACCTACGAAACTCGCAAGAATTAAAATGATACCATACCCCCACAACACATGCCCTTGGACAATATGACCTACGGAACTAGATAAACTGGAAGTGAATATAATAATCATACTCGTAGCCACAGCAACATGTGGTGTGAAATTAAAGACGATAATCATTAACGGTGTCATTAAAACTCCACCACCTATGCCAAACAAACCAGCTGTTATACCAACAAAGAAAGAAAAACCAATCGCTAATGGTATATGTACATTTTTCTCTTTATCTTCAGTTTTTGCTGCTAAACGATCCTTAATAATTAAAATGATAGAAATAATTAGTAAAAATGCGCCAAATATGATGTTAAAGTAAACATCATTTAAAAAGCGACTTAAATATGCGCCAAATAATGAGCCCGGAATAATGCCAATTGAAAACATTATTCCGTGTTTAAAATCAATTGAGTTTTTACCACTCGCACGATATCTTAAAATGGAAAATAACCCTGTAAATACTAAAGTTAATGAAGATATACCGATTGCGGTTTGTGTTGTAATACCTGATAATATATCAGAATTAGCCCCGATAAATACTAATGTAGGCACAATAATAATGCCACCACCTACACCAATCAGTGATCCAATAATTGAGGATACGACTCCAATTAAAAGCAATATGATAATCGCCATAGTTACACCCTTTCAATATGTATAGCATTAATTTATTTTAAATTATTTTTATAATTATTAATTTTAACACTTTTATCATCTTCATTTGCTTCAAAATACCAAATTCCATCATCTTCAATTAAGTTTTCACCATCTATTGTTGCTTTATGCATATTTTTAAGTGCAGGTTTATAGTTACTATACAATGATTTTAAATCTCCTAAGCTTAAATTTGTTTGTACATTATTTTCTGTCACTTTCAGTATACGGTTCAACGTTATCAAACTGTTGGACTGGTTTAATTTTTTACCTAATGCTTCAATAACTTGTCTCTGTCTTGCAGTACGTCCTTCATCTCCGCCAGCACCTGTTTCCTTACGACTACGTACGTAATCTAATGCTTTATCACCGGATAATGTAACTTTCTTACCTTCCTTAAAATTAGAACCATTGTAATTAAAAGTTGCATTACTAGTAACTGTTACACTATCACAAAGATCAATAAGTTGTTGGAAACCATCCATATCGACTGTCATATATCCATCTATTGGCACATTTAAATTTTGACGCAAACTTTCCATTGCTAATTTAGGCCCACCATATGCATAAGCGTGTGCCATTTTTTCATGACCTTCTATACCTGGTATTTCACTATATGTATCTCTTGGCACGGAGATTAGTTCAGTCTTCTCATTCTGTGGATTTATAGATGCTATTACTATAGTATCTGTACGTTGACCCGTATGTGTTTTTGCGCGAGTAGCATCAGAATCCACACCAAAAATGGCTATTGAAATTGGTTTTTGTGCTTTAATTTTGTGCTGTGTCGCTACAGTTTGTTTACTATGTTGTGAATCTTGAATCGCATTATTAAAATGAATTATTTTATATATTATAAAACTACTTATGACGATTAATAATATCAATAATATCATTATTATTTTACTTCTCTTGGTTATATTCATGACGGTATTCCTCCGTTTCTGTCATAGCTAATGATATTAACATAATAGCTATGACTAACAAGCTTCCTACAGTATCAGTAAGATAATGCGCATTAACATAAACACGTGACAGTATCATTGCACAAACTAACACAATACCAATAACTTCAACCCCTTTATGATGCGTAATTAATATGATTAAACTTACTAAAATACTTACGCTTAATACGTGCATACTCGGAAAGCTATACCCATCAAAAGCAACTGATGGTCGAGGTCGAGCAATAGCATATTTCATAACGGTACCAATAAGAAACACACTAAAACACCAAAAACCATATAACCAAAATGTTTTGCGTCGATAAAAGTACAGACCTGTTAAAATTAATAATACTAAAATCAAACAATGCACTGGCGCTAAGATATCGGACAAAATACTAAGCCCTTGTTTGAAAAATGGATTCGGTAGTAAGTGCAGTGCAAGTTGATGTGCGTAACGATCAATCATGTCACTTACTCCAGTAATAATGCACATCAGTAATAAAATTAGTAATGCACACAACGAAAGCATGGAATAAAAGTTTTTCAATTTAAGCGCCTCCTGCATTTATTTTTCTGGCAACTGCCATTAATGTGCCAATTGCTAAACTGATACTTAACATGGATGAACCACCATAACTTAGCATTGGCAGTGTTACACCAGTTAATGGAATCATCCCTGAGACACCTGCTAAATTGATAAACACTTGAACAAAGATGTAACTCACAATACCTATACAAACTAATTTATAAAAATGATCTGTTGTTTTATTGGCATAAATAAGTCCTTTCACCAAAATAACAGCATAAATAATTAATACACAGACCACTCCTAACAATCCCATTTCCTCGGAAATAACTGTAAAAATAAAATCTGTATGTGGCTCAGGTAAATAACCTAGTTTAGAAATGCCATTACCCAAACCACGTCCCGTCAGCCCTCCATTGGCAATAGAAGTTAAAGCAGTGGTAAGTTGATAACCATCACTATTTTCATATTTGAAGGGATCAATAACGACTTGTAAACGCCTTAAACGGTAAACATTTTTAACATCAAAGATTAATGTGTAAATTATGTATAACAACATAGGAACTAACGTTACGCCCAATATTTGTAGCTTTATTTTATTTTTGATATCAGAATACAACAATATACAAGCAATAATTGCTACGGTTAAAAGCGTTCCACCTAAATCGCCTTGTAATAATACTAAAAATAGTCCAATTCCTAACAGTGCTAATGGAGGAATTAATTGCTTTACGCTATAATCTATTTTTAATGATAAGCGTCGATCAATAATGTAAGAAAGATAAAAAATAGAAGTTAGTTTTAAAAACTCTGAGGATTGTAAACTAAAAAATCCTAAATTAATCCAATTGCGAGAACCATTTATTTCTTTACCAACCAACACTGTAATTAATAATAGTGCTAACGTTGCTAATACGATGAATTGTTGAGTCCCACTCCGTTTGAACGCATTTAAATTTAAAAACAAACTAAAAAATAGCACAATGCCTAAACCTAATACGAAAAAGATTAATTGTCTGGTCATAAAATGATTGGCTTTAATTGGTAATCCATTAGTTAATGTTCCTTTAGATGCTGCAACCATACTCGCACTATAAACCATTACAACACCTACTAAGCCCAATAAGATATAACACAGGATTAAACTAAAATCTAAATACTTCACCTTCTCCCAAATTTTCAAAATGACTTGCTTCATATGCTCACCTCAGTACATTTGCTATACTTTAGTAAAACAAAATGCAAGTTTTAGCACAATCATACTTTAGGACTACCTAACTTTTTTATAAACATAGGCTAAAATTAGTTTTGCACCATATATCTACTCTATTCAATACAACTACTATTTCTACTGTTCGTCTAATCAGTGGCACCCCATACTGCATTATTCAAAAAACTTAATTGTTTTATATACTTAATAAATTTATTTTCTTAAAAAATATTTTCAAAAAGCGATTGACTAAATTTTCAGAAAACAATACAATTGATGATTATATTTAAAATTACGTTTTTTAATTAAGTTACGATGTGAGGAGCACTGTTATGCAACAACACGATAGTTTTAAACGCACCATGAAACAACGACATTTAATGTTACTTAGTTTTGGTGGCGTAATTGGTACAGGATTATTTTTAAGTTCAGGTTATACTTTGCAACAAGCAGGACCATTAGGTACAGTTCTCTCCTATATAATTGGTGCTGTACTCGTATATCTAGTTATGCTGTGCTTGGGACAACTAGCAATTAAACACCCCGTTACCGGAGGTTTTCATGTTTATGCGAGTCGTTATATCCACCCAGCTGTAGGTTACATTGTAGCTTGGTTTTATTGGCTAACTTGGACAGTAGCTTTAGGTTCAGAATTTACTGCTGTCGGTCTATTAATGCAAAAATGGTTACCCGATGTTCCCGTTTATATTTTTTCTACGATTGCCATTATTCTAGTATTAGTGTTTAATATCATTTCTACACGCTTTTATGCCGAAGTGGAATTTTACTTTTCTTTAGTTAAGGTTATAGCTATCATTGCGTTTATTATTTTAGGTATTGCTGTAATTATTGGTTTGATTAACTATGATGGCTACCAAGGTAGTAGCACTATTATAGAACGTTATACACAACCAACTTTCCCTAATGGTTTAGGCGCAGTATTTTTAACTATGTTAGCAGTAAATTATGCTTTTAGTGGAACAGAATTAATAGGTATTGCTGCTGGAGAAACTGAAGCTCCAGCACAAGTTATTCCTAAAGCCATTCGTGCAACACTATGGCGTCTTATTATTTTCTTCATAGGCACAATGGTAGTCATCTCAATTTTGATTCCTAGTTACCAAGGAAAATCATTAGAAAGTCCTTTTGTTGTGATTTTTCAACGTATTGGTATTCCATTTGCTGGTGATATTATGAATATCGTTATTATTACAGCCTTACTGTCTGCTGCTAATTCAGGGTTATATGCAGCTAGTAGAATGATTTGGAGCTTAGCGAATGAGGGCATGTTCCCGCAATGGTTTGGAGTCTTAAACCGAGCTAAATTACCTATTCGCGCTATACTTTTTAGTATGCTCGGTGGCTTACTGTCATTATTATCTAGTGTTTATGTCGCTGATACACTGTATGTCGTTTTAGTCTCAATAGCCGGGTTGGCAGTCGTTATTGTCTGGATGAGTATTTGTATTTCTTACTTTAATGCTAAACGCCTTGAACCTTCACTTAAAATACATCAAAGTGTCCCTATCATTGCCTTTATTCTTTGTTTCATTTCATGTATTGGAATGATTTTTGATAGTAATCAAGCGCCAGCATTGTATTTCGGTATACCATTTGCTGTACTAGCACTACTTTACTATTACTTTAAATACAACCGTAAGGAGTCGACAAATCTATGAGACTAAAAGATAAATTATTACTAAAACGCCCGTTAATCTTAGATGGTGGTCTAGCAACTACGTTAGAATCATATGGTTGTAACTTAAACACCTCACTGTGGTCGAGTGAAATATTAAAAAATGATCCAGCAAAAATCCAACAAGCCCATGCTGATTTTACACAAGCAGGTGCGGATATATTGCTGACAAGTACTTATCAAGCTAGTTATGCTACATTTTCAGCTATAGGTTTGAGTGATGCCGCTATCGATGCATTAATCGCTGATGCTGTTTATCAAGTTAAACAAGCAACTACAGAACAACAAGTTATTGTAGGTAGCTTAGGTCCTTATGGTGCTTATTTGAGCGATGGCTCTGAGTACACTGGCACTTATAATATCTCTAGGTCAGATTATGTCGACTTTCATCGTCAGCGCATCGACAGCCTAATTGCACAAGGCGTGCATGATTTTGTTTTCGAAACTATACCAAGCTTTGCAGAAATCCAAGCCATTGTGACAGCAATCATCCCTCTTTATAATCAAAAACAGACATTTTGGTTATCTGTAACAGTGGATGATGCCGGTAATTTATCAGACGGAACAGCTTTCGAAACGTTGCGAGATTACTTACAAGATTACGACCCTATATTACCTATATTTGGCATTAATTGTTCTACTGTTACTGGAATTAATAACACTATAGCTAGAGGATTATTGTCATTACCGCAAACTATCGCCTTATATCCTAATGGTGGCGCACATTATGATGCTGAGTCGAAAACTTGGTCTTCTGACAGTAATGAACAAGCAATTTTGGATTGTGTTACGAGCTGGGCACAACAAAATGTAGCTATTATTGGAGGGTGTTGTCAGACAACACCTCAAACCATCGAACGTATTGTTGCAAAATTAAATCGTTAAATTTCATAATAAAAAAGTCCGAGGCATATTACCTCGGACTTTATTTATTTAATTATTATTGCTCTAACACAGTAACTTCCTCAGGAATAGATTTTTGAGCTCCTTCTGTCTGTACTGCAATAGAGGCCGCTTTATTAGCATAAGTAATAGCTTCTTCAATATTAAAGTTTTCCATATTCAATCGGCTTGCAAATGCACCAATAAAAGTATCCCCTGCTGCAGTAGTATCTACAGCATGTACTTTAACTGCTGGAATTAAATTAGCATCCTCTTTTGTAGCATAATAAGTACCTTGCTCACCTAATGTAATTAATACTACTTGCATACCTAATGATAAGAAATAATCAGCATTTTTATGCATTGAATCACGATCAGTCACTGGAATACCACTTAATAATTCTGCTTCTGATTCATTAGGAATAATAATATCTGTTAATTGCAAGAGTGCTTTAGATAATTCACTTGCAGGCGCTGGATTTAAGATTGTTGTTACGTCATGTTGACGTGCAATCGTAAATGCTTTAATAATAGCTGGCACCGGTACTTCTAATTGCGCAATAATATAGTCAGCGTTAGCAATAGCCGCTTCAGCTTGCTCTACATCTTGTTCATTCAAAGTCATGTTAGCTCCACCATAAACAAGAATTGTATTTTGACCAGCTTCATCTATAGTAATAAATGCTTGTCCTGTTTCTGCTTCATCCGTTGTAATAATATAATCTGTATTCATTTGTGCAGCTTGGAAATCTTCTAACATGAAATTAGCATCTCCATCACTGCCAATTTTTGAGATGAATGTAGTTTGTGCATTAGAACGTGCTGTTGCTAATGCTTGGTTCGCACCTTTGCCCCCACCATATATTTTTTGCGCATTATCTACATGTAATGTTTCACCAGGTTTAGCAAATCGTGCTACATTGATAATTTTATCTACATTTGTAGAACCGATAATTACTACTTTATTCGTCATAGTGTTTTCTCCTTTACTGTTCAAACTTAATCCCTATTAAAATGTTACATTACATTCCAAAGCAATATTAGAAAATGGTGTTATTTCTCCTGTACGAATATTGGCTTTTGTTAAAGTATGTGTTAAATTTTGTTTCATTTCATCATGTGGAATAAATTCAATTGTTACATCTTCGTCTAACAACTCTTTTATTGCTACTAATTGATCTGGATTCGCTGTTTTAATTTCTTCGGCCAAATAAACCTTTTGTACTTTAACTTCACTTAACACATTACTCAACATAGCAATAAATGTCGGTAATTCTTTTTCTATCGCTAAATCGATACGACGATCATCATTCGGAATCGGCATGCCCGCATCATTTATTGTAATTAAATCAAAATGACCTAATGTTGCTATTGCATGTGACACATGACTATTTAATACTCGATTTTTTTTCATTACACTCTCTCCCTTAGATTATACTATTTTATAAATACCGTAACAGTTGCTGCAGCTAAAATTAATACTAAACCTATAATAGTAATTACTAGCTCTTTTGGCGTTTTCTTCTGTTTTAAGAAATAAATACCTGTTAATGTAGCTAATACGACAGAAGTTTGTGACAAGACAAATCCTGTAGCTAAGCCATTCATATCTGGTTGAGCAGAAATTAAATATGTTAATGCAGCAAATGCGAAGAAGAAACCAGAAATAATTTGCTTCCAACTGACACTTTCTGTAAATGCATTTTGGTGTTTTAAATTCATCAATGCATAAATTACTGCAACAACGACCATTCCCATAGCTTGTGGCAAGAAGGCTTGCATGCCTCCAATATCTGTTGCTTGTGGCGCAGCAGAATATGCCCAATATCCAACTTCACCAATTAACAGTAAAATCACTGCGCGTTTTAAATTCTTACTATATTGTGATTCTTGTTGTTCTTTCCATACTGTCATTCGCGCACCTATCAAAATAACAATTAATGCACCAAAACCAATAATTTTATTCGTTACACCAGGCCAGTCACCTAATGCAAACACGCCCCATAATGATGCTCCCAATAATTGGAAAGCTGTAGTAATTGGCATTGCTTTTGATGATCCTATTAACGCAAAGGCTTTAAAAGTAATAATTTGTCCGAAAGCCCAACCAGCACCTGAAATTAAAGAAAATAATAAATCCATTCCTGTCGGCAGCGACATTCCTTGAATTAATGCAAAAACTGCTGCAAAAATTAATGTACCAACAGTTGCCCCAAAAATTTGATTTACCGGTTTACCTCCATATAATGATGCAATGGTTGGAAACAATCCCCAACCTAGTAACGGACCTAACCCGACTAATAACGCTACAATATCCATATAACACCTCTATATTTTAATTATGTGTATTTATTAGTAGGTAAAACGATTTAGTAAAACGTTTTACTAGATTTATAATAGCACTATTTTTATTTTTTGTATACGCTTTCATTAATATTTTTCAATTTTACCATGTTGACTTTACGTTACATCGTGCTTATTTTTGTTGTCACACAGGGTCTTAAACTAAATGTTTGCACACTGTTTTTTGCTCACAAAAACATTTAATTTGTAGTAATAAAAATAACCTAGTCGTTATAGACGACTAGGTTATTGCACAATTACATTATTCAATTTACGACCACATTTTATGTAAATTCCTTTAACCTCATTTGTAATAGCGTTAATTATGTATAAATACGTGTTTATCTTAACTGTTATCCAAGTTGGCACGTGCCGTAGTCGCTCTTACTATAAGTTCACTCGGCAAGACTATAGATTGTTGGTCACGGTGAGTTAATGTGCTGTCTAACTTGTCCATAATTAATTGCAAAGCCACTTCTCCGATTGTTTCTATCGGTTGTGCAACCGTAGTCAGTGCAGGTGTCATGTATTGAGCAATATCGATATCATCAAAGCCTACAATCGATACATCTTGAGGCACTTGCCATCCTTTATCAGCCAAGCCTCTAATAATACCAATAGCCATTTCATCATTCGTTGCAAACACTGCCGTAGAATGTGATGCAATAATATCGTCGACGGCTGCATATCCTCCTGCTTTCGATAAAGTGCTTTCAATCACTTTAGGTGTTGCCACATTATGTGATTGGCAATAGTGTTTAAAGCCTTCCATACGCAAGTTCATATTACTCGTTAGATGAGCAGGTTGGACGATTGTAAGCTGCTTATGACCTAACTCAATCAAATGACGTGCTGCTAACTCTCCACCACCTGTTTCATGCGTACGTACAATGTCTGTAAAGCCATGGTCATCACTTTGGTCTAATACTACATATGGTATTCTATGCGTAGTTAAATAATTATTTAAACGTTCAGGGTTTTTAATCATTTGCGCAATAATCAAACCATCCATCCCACGTTCTACTAAATGCATGATACCTGCTTCAATATCTTCTTCAGGCGCTGTCAAAAAGAACAAATCTACATCAGCTTCTTTGTTTGCATCCATCGATTGCATCATCGTAGAGAAAAATGGGTTAGCCAAATTCGGTAATAACACACCTATTAATTTAGTTTTACTGCCTCTTAATTGTTGCGCATTTTTATTTGGCAAGTAACCTAGCTTTTGTTTAGCAGCAAGTACTTTTTCGATAGTATCAGTAGCAAAGCGATCACGCTTGTCATTTAATACTTGCGATACTGTTGTTAAAGATACACCTGCTTCTTTAGCTACATCTTTGATAGAGACCTTTTTCATGTAGTAACACCCTCCTTATCTTCCAATTGTCCATTTAATGATAACTTTAAAACTTATACACTTGCAACAGAGACTCCAGATTTATCTAATGGTATCTTTTTTATCTTCTGTTAATTTAGGTACTACTGTTGGCACTTTTATTGCTGGTTTATTCATAGCTACATTAGGTTCTAACTATGTCATATTGATTGGCATACTTGCCTGTTTTATTAATGTCGCTATGATCGTCGTTAGAAATAACATGATGAAATATAATGAACAATGCAGTTAACGCTCAAATTTCTGTATAAAATACACTTGTAAATAATTATATAGTTTACTAACTATATGACTACTATTTATTTAAAAAACTTATACAATAAGCCTCGAAATCGACTATTTCGAGGCTTAAGTACTTTAGTACACATCACGTTGATATCGTCTGTCTACTTTTAATTGTGTTAAATACGCTTCTGCTTCTTCTTCATTGCACTTACTTTCAGTTGCTATCACTTCTTTTATTGCTTCATGAACTGCTTTGGCCATATACGTTTCATCACCACAAATATAAATAGCTGCACCTGATTCTAACCATTGATAAAATAATTCACTATTTTCTTTAATTTTATCTTGCACATATAATTTTGAAGCAGTGTCTCTAGAAAAAGCTAAATCTAATTTCGCTAACGTACCATTTGCTAACCATGCTTGCCAATCAGCTTCATATAAAAAGTCTGTAGCACGTTTTTGATCTCCAAAGAATAACCATGTATTTCCTTTTAAATTCAAATCTTCTCGTTCTTCTAAGAAACTGCGGAATGGGGCTACTCCAGTACCAGGACCAATCATAATAACTTTTGTATCTTCATCAAATGGGAATTTAAAACTTGGATTTTTCTTCAAGCACATTCTCACGCTTTCACCGGGTTTCACACGATCTGCTAATTGCGTAGAACATACACCATTTCGTGCACGACCATAAGATTCATATCTTACAGCTTTTACGGTAATATGCACTTCATTAGGATTTGCTTTATAACTGCTTGCTATAGAATAAGTACGTGGTGGCAATTTCCGTAAATTTTCTATTACAATATCAGGGCTAACAGCTGGTGGATAATATTCACTAAATAAGTCGATAAGATCTCTACCATCAATATAATCTTTAACCCATGTATCATTTAAAACTAAGTTATTCAACTCATCATCATTTATTAAAACTGCCATGTTTTTCAGTAATGTTGGCGTTAATTTAGTGATTTCAAAATGGTGTGTCAACGCATCTACTACAGATACTGCATCCCCATTATCTAAAATGATATCTTCATATGGATCCCAACCCAACATAGCAATGAGTTGCATGACAAGTTGGTCATCATTTGCTGGAAAGATATCTAAACTATCGCCAGGTTCAAATCCTTCTCCATAATTATCTAACAATAATTCGATGTGTCTAACTTCTTTATTCGAACCTTCACCATTTAAGTTGATGTTCTCTAACACTTCTGCATAGTATGGATTGGATTTTGAATATTTACGCTCTTTCATAGACAGTACAGATTCTGTACTGTCTGTAGCAGCAACGCGATTGTCGTCTTGGTCACCTACTGCAGACAATACTTGTTGCATCCATGATTCGGCAGATTCTTCATAGTCAAAGTCGCAATCCACACGTTCAACAAGGCGAGTCGCACCTAATTCAGCAACACGCTCATCGAAATCTTTACCTGCTTGGCAAAAGAATTCAAATGACTCATCGCCAAGTGCTAAAACTGAATAACGTACGTCTGCCAAATTTGGAGCTTGTTCACTATATAAAAATTCATAAAATGAAATCGCACTTATGGGTGGTTCCCCTTCACCATGAGTTGACGAAATCAAGAACAAGTCTTCGGATTGTGCTAACGTATCAAACTTGTAATCGTCCATTTCTGATATAGTCACTGTAAAACCATTTTCCACTAATCTTTCATTTAATGTCTCGGCCACAGTTTGTGCATTACCCGTTTCAGTACCATATAATATAGTAATACTACGCGGTTTATCTGCTTCATCTGGACTATTCGTTATATGTGAAGATTCTGTAGCTTCGTTACTACTTGGAATCGTTGTATTATTACTATTTTCTACTAAATATTGTCCAACCCATGCGCGCTGTTCAGGAGTTAATTTTGCTATTATTTCAGTAAGTTGTTGCGCTTCGGTTTCTGTTAATGGACTGTTTTGATCATTGATATGCAAAGGAACATCACCTCTCGTATGATTAATCTATCTGTTACAATTTAACTACTATTAGTCCCTTGAATATCGCCCGCTTATTATATTGTTACTATTACCATACTTTTTATTAGCATATGTGTTATTTTCACTCTACACATATGTTTTTCATCTATCCCACTTATATAATTTTATTATTTAACTCATTATTAAGCAAACATTCAAAATAACCACCATATAAATTTACTATAAAATAAATTTTACAAGTATCTATACTTCATGGTGCGAACATCAATGCCCTATAGCTACCAAAATACATAAAAATAGGAGTGGGGCAGAAATCTAATTTTATTACAAAGATTTCGTCGACCACTCCGACAAAGATGACTAAAATTGAAAAAGCTTAATTTGCAGCGCATTTTCAGTTCAGTCATCTACTGAGAATATGAAAAGAGACTAGGATGAATCAACGCTGTCCCAGTCTCCTATTTGTCTTGCTACTATTTTAAATGTATTGATGTTTTGTTAAATAAGCTACTATTTTAGCAACCGCTTCATCTACAGATAAGGCTTCTGTATCAATTTCAATTTCTGGATTTGTTGGTGCTTCATATGGTGCATTGATACCAGTAAAGCCTTGGATTTCTCCTGCACGTGCTTTTTTATATAAACCTTTAGGGTCTCGAGATTCACAACCTTCTAAACTACATTTTGTATAGACTTCTATGAACTCACCTTGCGCTAAAGTGTCACGTACTACATTACGATCCGCTGCATAAGGAGAAATAAATGCTGTTGTCGTTAATACGCCAGCGTCGACCATAAGTTTACCTACTTCACCGATACGACGAATATTTTCAGTACGATCCTCTGGACTGAACCCTAAGTTGTTATTTAAACCATGTCGAATATTGTCACCATCAAGTCGATAAGTTTGTACTTGTTGTTCGAAAAGTGCTTTTTCTAATGCTACTGATACTGTAGACTTACCAGAACCTGATAATCCAGTAAACCAAATCACTGCACTTTTATGGCGATTGCGTTGCTGGCGCTGTGCTTTAGTAACTTCTGAATCGTGCCATGTAATATTTGTTGATGTCGTCATGTTCCTGTCTCCTTTTTAAGCTTCTGTAACTTGTAAACCTTTGATTAATACCTCTGCTACTTCTGGACGTGAGAATTCTTTTGGTAACTGTTCGCCATTACGTAATTTTTCACGTACTTTCGTACCACTTAAATGTACATGTGCTGTCTTGTCATGTGGGCAAGTTTTTGCTGTCGCCATGTTGTCACACTTTGTGCAATAAAAAGCATGTTCAAATTTGAATATTTGAATACCTAGCTCAGTTTCGTATTCACTAATTAATTCTTGCGCTTCATACGTACCATAATAATCACCGACACCTGCATGGTCACGTCCGACAATAAAGTGTGTACATCCATAGTTTTTACGCACTGTTGCATGCAGTATTGCTTCTCTTGGTCCTGCATATCTCATAGCAGCCGGATAAATAACTAATCTGTTGCGTTCTTCAGGGTAATAATGTTTCAAAATTACTTGGTAACTTTCCATGCGAACGTCTGCTGGAATATCATCAGATTTAGTTTCACCAACTAATGGATTAAGTAACAACCCATCTACAGATTCTAATGCAATTTTTTGAATATATTCATGTGCGCGATGCACAGGGTTACGAGTTTGGAAACCTACTACAGTCTTCCAACCTAAATCATAAAATAATTGACGTGTTTCGCTTGGGTCTAGATGGAATTCATCAAATTCATCATGTTTCGGTCGGTTTACTAACTCTATCGGGCCAGCTAAGTATACGTTCCCTTTTTCATAAACTTTTTGGACACCTGGATGAGCTGTTTCTGTTGTGCCATAAACTTTTTGTGCTTCATTTTCTTTGTCATAGGTGAATTTTTCTTCTAATGTGAGCACACCATACAATTGCTTATCTTCTCCGTATAATGCTACTTTATCTCCGATAGATAGCTCATCTGCTTGTGCTTCAGTAACAGGTAAAGTAATAGGGATACTCCATACTAAACCATTACTTAAATGTAAATTTTCTACAACACTATGGTAATCTTTTTCCCCCATAAATCCAGTCAATGGGCTAAAACCACCAATCGCAATTAATTCTAAATCTGATAAACTCCAAGGGTTTAATGTTAATGACGCTAATTGTGGTGCCACTTCAATAAGTTGTTCACGCTGTGCACCTACTGCTTGTCTATTAACCAATTCGCCACCGTGTGGTTTAATAGTATTTTCCAAAAGTTCTGTTGATAAAGTCATACCGTTCAGCTCCTTAATTTAATTCATTATGTTAGTTATTTGTTTGTTTTTTCGTAATGACAAATGGTAATTGTTTATTTTGATACAATGTATAAAGTAATAAAATAAACCACAGGATAGCTACTGCTATTTTGACACTGATAACTACTGTGGCATTATCTACAAATGAACCTAAGAAAGTACTAATATTAGTAAAAATAATAATACCTCCGACACATACTGTTAATATATACACTGGCATTACCTTCACGATCCATGCTGCAAATGGGGCTGCAATGGCACCACCAACTGCTAAGGCAATAACTAAGCCAAGACTGATTTGTTCCCAGCCTAGAAATATAATAAAACCCAGCGAAGTGGATAAGGTGATAAAAAATTCGCTCGCAGATACTGTACCAATAACATATCGAGGCTCGACCTTATTTCGTGACAATAATAAAGGCGTATTAACTGGTCCCCAACCGCCACCACCAATTGTGTCTAAAAATCCTGCCACTATACCTTGAGGTATGATTTGCCATTTAGAAAACTTTCCTTCTTTGAGTTGTTGTTTATGTTGCTTTTTAAAGACAAACTGATAAATAATAAATAACCCCATCGTCAATAAAAAAAGTGAAATAAAGGGTTTGATTAATTCACTGTGGATATTACTTAACACTGCTGAGCCAATAAATGCCGCAATGGCACCTGGTATTGCTAATTTAATAGCCATGCGTTTATCAACATTTTTAAATTTATAATGTGATACACCTGAAGCTGCCGTAGTTGCAATTTCAGAAAAGTGAATTGTTGCTGAAACAATTGCTGGTGCAGCACCTGCTGCTAGTAAAATGGAGGAAGATGTTGCCCCAAACCCCATACCTAATGACCCATCAATCATTTGTGCAAAGAACCCTGCAAGTGCAAATATTAATAGTTTTTTCAATAGCAATACCTTCCTTTCGTGTTATATGTTTTGTGCTAGCCAGGACAGCATTTGTTGTTGTAATTTTTGGTCTTGATACTTGTCATCTAGTACTGCGGCTAATAATTTTTGCTGTTCTGCATGTGACATATTGGATTGTTTTATTTGTTGCCGACAGTGATATAAAAAGTCTACATATTGTTCATAATCTGGCGGGAATTGTTGTTGTAATTCTGCTAAAATAGCAGCAGTTAATTTAGGACTCGCGCCTAAAGTCGAGACACTAATCGACAATTTTCCTTGTTTTAATATCCCAGGAAATACTACATCACCTTGTTCACCATCACTAGCCATGTTTAATAACGTTTGTGGCGGGAGTTCTTGTTTAACCAATTGATTTACTTTTTTATTATTCGTTGCTACGACAACTAATGCAGCAGGTGGTAAGTGATGTATACTATAGTCTTGTGCTAGCCATTGAATTTGCTGTTGTTCATACAACTTTTGTAGTTTCGCAGTTAGTGTTGGACTCATTACCGTGATATATGCATCAAACTGCATCAACTTGTTAACTCTGCGTTCGGCAATAGCACCTCCACCAATTATGACTATTGATTTATTTGTTAAATCTAATAATATCGGCATATGTGCCATAGCCTCACTCCTAACTTACACTTGCGTTACTGCTTCTAGTACTCTATCTTTCAATGCTTCTTTAATTGCTGGATGATGCCCTAAGTGATCACATAATACGATGTCACTCGAGCTCTTTGTAGTTTCAACCGTTTGCGCTATGTGACGTTCTAAAATACCAGTAAACCAAATATACGGCACGATAAAAATTTGCGAATATTCTGACACTAATGCCTCTGTTAATGCATCTTCAAACGAAGGCTGACAAGCTGCTAAGTAGCATACTTCAATATTGTTAACGGGCAACAGTGTTTGTAATTCTTGTGCAATGGCAGTAATATCAACTTGCGTTTGAGGATTGTAACTTCCCCTACCCACTACTAGAATTTGCGCATCTTCGTTGATAGGTATTGCTGTTTCATTAATACGCGTCTGTAATATTTGTGTTAATCTACTTTGAACACCTAAAGGTTGACCGTATGTAAATGAAACATGCGGATATTGTTGTTGTATTGTAGTTATTGCTTGAGGTATATCTTTAAAATAATGCCCTGCACTTAGTAACAATACTGGTATTACTGCAATTGTTGTGGCACCTTGTTTGACAAGTGTTTCCACGCCTTCCGCAATCGTAGGTTCTGCTAACTCTAAAAAGCATATTGTCTGTAGTGATATATCAACTTGTTGTTGAACATCTGTAATAAATTCTATGGCTTCTTGAGCAGCTTCAGGCACTCTACTACCATGGCTTACATATAACACACCTTGCATGGGTCTCTACCTCCAATGCTTATTGGTTTGTTGCAGCTAATAATTGTGCAGGTGTTTGCTCTTGCTCAAACCAACTAATTTTGTCTCGTAAGTTAACAACTTCACCTACAATAATCATCGCCGGATTTTTAATTGCTTTCGCACGTTCCACGATATCGTCTAGTGTTCCAGTCACAGTTTGTTGTTGTTCTGTCGTACCATAATGTACTAACGCAACTGGTGTTTCTTTCGATCTACCGTGATTAATTAAACGCTGACTAATTTCTGGTAATTTTTTCACTCCCATATAAATGCACAACGTTTCTGGTCCACGTGCTAAACTATGCCAATATTCATCATTGTCTACATCATCTTTTGTAACTGCAGTGACAAAAGCCACAGAAGAACTATAATCACGATGTGTTACAGGAATACCAGCATAAGCAGGTGCAGCCACACCTGAAGTAATACCTGGTACTACTTCAAATGCTAATCCTTCTGCTGCAAGTGCTTCTGCTTCTTCACCACCTCGACCAAAGATGAAAGGATCTCCACCTTTTAATCTAGTGACTGTATTACCTTTTTGCGCTAAAGCAACAAGTAAGGCATTAATATCTTCTTGAGGCATCGAATGATGATTAGGATGCTTTCCACAATATACAAACCTCGCACCATCAGCTGCATAATCTAGTAACGCCTTATTGACGAGTCGATCATATAAAATCACATCTGCTTGTTCTATTGCTTTTGCCCCTTTGACCGTTATTAAATCTGGGTCTCCAGGTCCTGCTCCAACTAAATATACCTTGCCCATTCTGCCACCTCATTTTTGATATATATTAACTATGGAATTTTTGTCCATCTGTTACAGCTTCTACATAACCTGCACGGATAACAAAATCTCCAAAACGTTCGCCTTCTTCGCGTTCTTTACCATAATGTATAAATATTGGTTTCAATGTTTCTAATATCTCGTCTTCACCAATATTTTCTTTAAATAATTTGTTTAAACGATCGCCCGTAAAGCCACCTCCAAGATATAAATTGTATTTACCTGGCGCTTTACCGATAAAGGCGATTTCTGCTAATGCTGGTCTTGCACAACCGTTTGGACAACCTGTCATACGAATTGTAATTTCTTCTTCTTTCACGCCCGCTTCATCCAATAATTCCTCTATTTTATTCAATAATGAAGGTAAATAACGTTCAGATTCAGCCATCGCCAATCCACATGTTGGGAAAGCGACACATGCCATGGAATTACGACGCAAACCTGTATAATTTTCACCGTCTGTAATACCGTACTCATCAATAATTTGTTGAATATTTTCTTTTTCTTCAGCACTGACATTCGCAATAATTAAGTTTTGGTTCGGTGATAAGCGGAAATCACCTGTATGAATTTCTGCAATTTTACGCAATGCAGTTTTTAATTTGTAATCTGTAGTATCTTTGACGCGGCCATTTTGCACAAACAATGTGAAATGCCATTTGCCACTACCTTCTGTCCAACCGTAACGATCGCCATTATGATCAAAATGAAACTCTCGTGGTGATTCCAAATCCCAACCTAAACGTTTATTTAATTCTTTAAGAATCCAATCGACGCCTAAGCGATCTACTGTATATTTAAATCTAGCATTGGCACGATTAGATCTATTACCATAGTCACGTTGAATTGTAAGTATTGTTTCCGCGACCTCTACTGCTTGTGCTTTATCAAAATAGCCTATTAACTTTCCTAGTTGTGGATAGGTACTAGGTTCGCCATGTTTCATACCCATACCTCCACCAACTGTTACATTAAAACCAGTTAAGTTATCATCATTATCTGTAATAGCAATTAATCCAATATCTTGTGAGTACACATCAACGTCATTGGAAGGTGGCACTGAAATACCAATCTTGAATTTACGTGGTAAATACGTTTTACCATACATCGGTTCAACCTCTTCGCTCGTGCTTAACACTTTTTCGCCATCTAGCCAAATTTCATGATATGCACCAGTTTGTGGCGACAACTGATTACTAATGTCATTGGCAATATCATTGACTTCGCTATGCACCCCAGATTGATAAGGATTCGGATTACACATAACGTTACGATTCACGTCACCGCAGGCAGCCAAAGAATCCATTAACGCTGAATTTATGCTTTGCATAGAAAATTTTAAGTCGCGCTTTAATATACCGTGAAATTGAAACGCTTGGCGTGTTGTTAGTTTGATTGTGCCATTGGCATAAGCATCTGCAATGTCATCCATTGCGATCCACTGATCTGCTGAAGCAGTGCCTCCCGGTACACGTACTCGAATCATAAAACTAAATGCCGGCTCTAATTTTTGTTTACGTCGCTCATCTCTTAAATCTCTATCATCTTGCATGTAACTACCATGGAACTTAAGTAGTTTAGTGTCTTCTTCTGCAATTGCACCTGTTACAGGGTCTACTAATCCTTCAGCAATTGTTCCACGTAAATAATTACTTTCTACTTTTATGCGTTCCATTTCATCTAGTTTCTCTGATAACTCTGAATTGAAATTAGTCACGCTATCATTCCTTCCCTATTTAATATACATCTCGTTGATATCGTTTTTCTGTTTTTAATTGCGTTAAATACGTTTCCGCATCTGCTTCACTTAAATGACCTTCTTTTTCTACGACACGGCGTATTGCTTCATGTACGTCTTTAGCCATATACTTTTCATCACCGCAAACGTAAATAGCTGCGCCTTCTTCCAACCATTGATAAAATGTTGCACTATTTTCCTCGATACGATGTTGCACATATACTTTTTCATCAGTATCTCTTGAAAATGCGAGGTCAATTTTGCTTAAATAACCTTCATCTAACCAACCTTGCCAATCTGTTTGATATAAGAAATCTGTAGTAAAGTGCTGTTCACCAAAGAACAACCAAGTATTACCTTTTAGATCTAATTCTTCACGTTCTTCTAAGTAGCTTCTAAATGGTGCAACACCTGTACCAGGTCCAATCATGATGACTTTTTTATCTTCATCAAACGGGAATTTAAAGTTTGGATTTTTTTTCAAATACATTTTCACTGTATCGCCAGGTTGTACACGTTCAGCAAATTGGATGGAACATACACCTTTGCGTTCTCTGTTATGTGCTTCATATCTCACCGCACAGACTGTTAAATGTACTTCATCAGGATTTGCTTTATAACTACTAGCAATAGAATATTCACGTGCTGGTAATTTTCGAAGCACATCTACTAATGTTTGCGGTTGTAATTGTGTGACTGCAAAGTCCGTAAAGAAATCGACTAAATCGCGTCCTTCAATATAGTTTTGGACCCACCCATCTTCAGCTAATTTCGTTGATAACGTACTATCATCTACTAATTCGGCTAATTTTTGAATTAAGGGTTTAGTTAATTTTGTTATTTCAACATGTGATGTCAAAGCGTCTTCTAAGGTTACTTCTGTACCGTTAGTATCAACAGTTACTACTGCTTGAGCGTCAAAATTCAATACTTCTATTAATTGCGTCACGATTTCTGGATCATTTTCCGGTAAGATTGCTAGACAATCTCCTGGTTCGAAACCTTCACCGTAATTATCTAATAACAACTCCACGTGTCTAACTTCTTTATTAGAACCTTGTCCATTTAAATTAATATTTTCTAAGACTTCTGCTTCATAAGGATTAGACTTAGAATATTTTTTCTCTTTCGTTGACTGTACTGATGTATGACTTTCTGAAACAACGTCACGGTTATCTTGAGGGCCACTCAATGCATGTAAAATATCATTCATCCATTTATCTGCAGGTTCATCATAATCTAAATCACAATCTACACGCTCCACAAGGCTTTCTCCGCCTAGTTCTTTGAGTCTGGCATCAAAATCTTTTCCTGTTTGACAGAAAAATTCATATGATTCATCACCTAAAGATAGTACTGAATAGCGTACGCCTGACAGTTTTGGTGCTTTTCTACTATGTATAAATTCATGGAAAGTAATAGCATTGTCTGGTGGATCACCTTCACCATGTGTTGCAGATACAATAAATAAATCCTCTACCTTTTTCAGATCTTTTGTTTTAAAAGCATCCATCGACGACAACGTTACGGTATAACCATTTTCAGTTAAACGAGCATCTAAAACTTCTGCTAAGCTTTGTGCATTACCAGTTTCCGAGCCATACAAAACAGTGATTGCTCGTGGTTTTGTTATTTCGTGAGTATCATTTGTTCCAATTGATGTTGAAGCAGTTGTTGCATTTGCTGTAGCTGCTTCAGGTGCGACTACTGCCGTACCTAGTTGTTGATTAGCAGTTAAATAGCCACTTAACCATACTTGTTGTTCTGGTGTTAATGTACTCAATAATTGATTTATTTGTGTTGCCTGTTCTTCACTAAATGGACTGTTCGTTACACTTAATTGCAAGGGATGTCACCTCATATTTTTATTTTTATTAAACTAATCAGAATAGTCAGGTATATAGTTATAACAAACCACTAAACTACATTCACAACGAGGTGTAATACTCGTGCGTCACTTTGTGGTAAGCAACTATATTGTACCTAACCTATAATTCCAATTAGAATACTATGAATTAGTTGTAAAAAAATAGGCTATCTTTAATAGCGTATAGTTAATTTTTAGGATCTACCGTGTGTAGTCCACATTCTGTCTTACCAAATCCTGACCAACGACCTGCTCTAGAATCTCCATCTGCTGCTACTCTTGAAGTACAAGGTATACAGCCGATACTCGGATATTGAAAATCGTGCAATTCATTGTAAGTTAAATCATGTGTTTCAATATATTCCCACACATCATCCCACGTCCAATGTATTAATGGGCAAACCTTAACCGATTTGAAGCGCTCATCTTTATTAATAAAATTAGTGTGTTGACGACTTGGTGATTGTTCTCGTCTCAAACCAGAAACCCACGCCGTAGCACCTGCAAGCACCTCTTCTAAAGGTTTAATCTTTCTAATATAACAACATTGGTTTGGGTCTTTTTTCCATAATGCTGTGCCATACTGTTCAGATTGTTCATCCAATGTTAAGTCTGGCTTCTTCAGTTCAATTTGCAACTTAGGATAGCGTTCTTTGACACGGTCTATTAAATCGTACGTTTCTTGAAAATGTAAGTCTGTGTCTAAAAAGACAATCTTGGCATCGGCTTTCACTTGTGATATCAAATCTATCAAAATCATTCCTTCTGCACCAAAACTGCATGAATAGACAATTTCATCACCATAGCTGTCATAAGCCCACTTCAAAATATCATAGGCTCCTTTAGTACTATTTGTGATATCTAAATCTTGAAACAGATTGTTCGTAAACGTATCGTAGGTAACCTTTGCTTCTGTCATATATTATATAGGCCCCCTTTTCTTTTTTCTATTTCCTAACAAATTAAAATATTTCTTAATTTAGAATTTTTAGAAAATAATAATTATGCTAATTACCATACCCGATGTATATTTACATGTCAATGCAATATTTAAACCGAAAAACATGTAGAAAACGTTTACTCCTTGTAGAAACGTCATTTTTTAGCATTAATTTTTTTAAAAAATTTATTTTTATTACATGGGAGTGGAACAGAAATATAATGTTACTCAAATTTTTTTCACACTTTGGCAAGGATGACTAGAGTTAAAAAAAGAAAGTTTTGAAGCGCATTTTCAATTCAGTCAGTTATTGTCAATTTTAAACAAAACAAGAACACATCAATGATGTCACACCCTCCGTAATGCAGAAAAATCTTACCTCTTGTCAATTATATTAAGAAATTAATAACCCAAATTACTAATTGTTTTTTTTTAGTCATCATTATATGACTGAAAATACTTAACTAAACTATTTTTTGTAGTCTTGATTATAGGTAAGATATCATTTTTCCCTTTATAACTAACACCTATTGTTCTTCGCGCATGGTAATTTCTTATTGGCAATTGTGTTAAATTTGGCAGCTGAATATTTTTCATATGCGGTAAAATAGATACCCCTAGACCAGAACTAACAAAACTAGCTACAGTTAATGTTTCTTCACCTTCAAAGTTAATCTCTACATCTAAATTAAAATTGTTTAAAATCTCATCCACTTGTTCACGAAGTACAAATCCTTTTTTTAATAATATAAATTTTTCATTACTTATACTAGTAATATCGACCGTCGATTGTTGCGCAAGGGCATGGTTACTATTAACTGTTAAATATAATTCCTCTTCTAATAATGGCACGAAGTTGGTACTTGTTGTTTTATTGGAAATCGTCGTAATAGCAATATCAATATCACCGTTATCTAACATCTTAAATAAATTATATGCATGATTTTGTACGAGTTTCACTTGAATTTCTGGATATTGCTGTCTAAACTGCTTTAAAAACTCAGATAAATACGTCGGACCGACTGAATGTAAAAAGCCAATTATAATTTCACCTGATAATGCATCAGTCGCTTGCTTGACTTTACTCTTAAAAATCTCCATTTCCTGTGTAATATTTTGTGTCGTTTCCAAAAAAGCATTACCGTATTTATTCAATTTGATGCTACGACCAATGCGATTAAATAACGGCACCGTCAACTGCTTTTCTAATTGTTGGATTGCTCTACTCAATGCTGATTGGCTAATATTCATCGCTTTAGCCGTTGCTGTAATATTTTCCGACTTTGCTAAGTGTTTAAAATATTCTAAATGATGCCATTCCATTAGTAACATCCTCTCTTATGTAAATAACGCATAGTTTACATGAAAATAATGCAATATTTAAATTATATAATTCATGCTACCATAAAATTATTAATAAGAAGAGGTGTTTACACATGCAGCCAGTAACGAATAACTATGTAGGAAAAGGATCAAAAGCATATACAAAAATTATAATAGCCTTATTCATTGCAGGTTTTACGATATTTTCTATTTTATATAGCGTGCAGCCACTCATCCCACATTTTACAAACATCTTTCATGTAAACAAGACTGCTGCCAGTCTGCCTTTATCTACAACTACGTTGACTTTAGCACTTGCAATGCTATTTTTCGGCGCGATTTCCGAAGTGATTGGTCGTCGTTCTGTTATGTACTTTTCCGTCATTTCAGTAACACTATTAGCTTTAGTACAGCCCTTCATTACTGATTTTAATATGTTTTTAATTATACGATTAATACAAGGTATCTGTTTAGCAGGCTTACCTTCTATTGCTATGGCATATATAGGGGAAGAAATCTCTGCCAAAAGTCTCCCTGAAGCTATGGGGATTTATATTAGCGTTAATGCTTTCGGTGGCGCATTTGGTCGTATATTCACGGGGTATATTACTAGTCTATATGGTTATCAAACGGGGTTACTTGCTATTGCCTTATTAAGTGTCGTTGCAGCGATACTATTTATTTGGTTATTACCGCCATCTAAACATTTCACGCAGCAAACTTTCTCTATTAAATCCTTACTCAAGAGCTATATTCAACATTTAAAAAATATTCGATTGCTCAAACCCTTTATATTAGGATTTTTATTGCTTGGTAGTAACATTGCTGCCTTTAATTATATTAGCTTTGAATTAAGTGATCCTAAATATCATTTGCCTCATAGCTTTATTAGTTTTATTTATGTACTTTTCTTACTCGGAATGGTGTCCTCAATGTTAAATGCGAAATTACGTGCCAAATTAGGGACACTTCCTGCATTAAAACTGAGTCTTTTAACCTTAGCACTTGGGATAACGATTACCCTACTCCCTGCATTAGCTTTTAAAATTATTGGCTTAGCGCTAAGTGTAGTCGCATTTTTTAGTGGGCATGCCATTGCCAGTGCTGTCGTAGCAAGCAGAGCGCAACACCATCAAGCACAAGCTTCTAGCTTATATTTACTTTTCTATTATATGGGGTCTTCTATTGCAGGCACACTTGCTAGTTATTTTTACAGTGTTATGCAATGGTCAGGAGTAGTATTAATGATTGTCTGCTTTATGGTTGTCGCCTTGTTCATTACGTTAACAATTAAAACGAAATAAAGAAACGGAAAGTAAAATCTGTCTTTTGATATGATTTCACTTTCCGTTTTGCGCTATTATTCCGTTTAAAGTTAGCTATTAATTGTAGTATGAATACTTAAAATATTACTTTTCCCGTTGTCCTAGGCCTTTACGCCCAACTAATAATAATACGCTTCCTAGTATCGCAAGGAATGACGCAAAAATTGTTACTGTTGTTCCTTCATTAATTCCAGTTTTGGGCAAAGTGTGTTGCACGCTGTTCTCATTCCACATTTTCTTTTTCATTGTAGGCTTATGCTGTGCTGGTTCACTCGTTGTAGAAGAAGGTTTGTCCATCTTCCACATTACTGTATCCTTTTCAGGCATATCTGCCATCCATTTTGTTGTTGTTGCACTGTTGGATTGTGTTGTTGACTGACTCTGCTTTGCCATGACTTCTTTATATTGGGGTGACATTGATTGTTGTCCAGCTTTCATATTACTTTGTTTAGATTGTTTATTTCCTCCACCCATTGCTTGCGGCATCGGTTGACTTGGTTCCATCATATCCCCTGGACTCATTGGCTTCATTGGTACTGGGGCAGTTTGCTTTTCTTTTACATTGGACTGTTCATTTCCTTCAACCATTGCTTGGGGCATCGGTTGACTTGGTTCCATCATATCCCCTGGGTTCATTGGCTTCATTGGTACTGGGTCAGTTTGCTTTTCTTTTACATTGGACTGTTCATTTCCTTCATCCATTACTTGGGGCATCGGTTGACTTGGTTCCATCATATCCCCTGGACTCATTGGCTTCATTGGTACTGGGGCAGTTTGCTTTTCTTTTACATTGGACTGTTCATTTCCTTCATCCATTACTTGGGGCATCGGTTGACTTGGTTCCATCATATCCCCTGGATTCATAGGCTTCATTGGTACTGGGTCAGCTTTCATATTACTTTGATTGGACTGTTGATTGCCTCCATCCATCATTTGCGGCATCGGCTGACTTGGCTTCGGCATAACCTTTGTATCCATTTGTTGCGATGTCAGTGAATTTGGCTTCATCTCAGGTGATTGTTGAGGTGGCGCTTGTGTTGATGGTTTTACTTGTGGTTTTGCTACAGTTGGGTCAATAACTGTTACTTGCGCTGTATTGGAGATTTTGCCAGCTTTATTTTTAGCTAAAAATTGTATGGTGTCTCCTGCCGTTAATCGTTTGCCGAAAGGTACAATGACAGTAAAGCGTCCAGTCCCATCCTCTTGAACATGTACAGTATAGCCATCTGAGAAAACTACCTTAACTTCTGTATTTTTATCTGTTGTCCCTGTAATTTCTCTCGATTTAGTCGTAATCGTATCGACTTTTGGTTGCTGCGGCTCAATGTTAACATTCATATCGATAGGTTGAACGGCTTTTTTCATTTTATATTTTAAAATAACATTTTGGTTCTCTCTCGTATAAGTGATTATATTATTTTTTACCGGTCCCTCAGCCATTACAAATTCATAATTATCGTCTGACACGTCTTTTTGCAAATGATTGATCGAAATGATATCACCAGCTTTACCGGCTAGATAATTAGGTCTTGCTATGTTTTCTCCAGTGTCCACATCTTTATACTGCACATAAACAGTCGATGTTGGTACGTATGTGAATGAGCCAAATTTAAATTGTTGTTTATTTGATCCATTGGGACCTGTAGATGCAAATATAGTTAAATTAAACTTAGTTGTCTTACTTAACCGTAGCCAATCAGCAATATTACGTTCCCAAGTTTGCCCCTCATACAGTACTTTTAACATTTCAGTCTTAGGATTAAATTCGAACGAAAACGGATAAAAAAGATTATTATCAGGCTTTCCTCTAAGTAATTTAGGTCCTTCTATACCATTCTTAGAATTATACGTTATCGCTTTGTGCTGATAATCCTGTGTCGTATGAATAAAAGCACCAAAGGCACCTAACTGATTCAAATAACTAGGATCTGCTTTAGCAAAAGTACTCTCTTGTCCATCAAATTTGGTATCCAATTTAAAACCAAAGGCGTTTTTCAAGCCCCCTATACCGACTGCTGGTCCTGCTTTACCTATTTCACCCGGACTGTTCGGTGACAAGATAAAGCTCACACCATTACCGCTATTTTGAGCCATACTTCTGTGACCTAAATTCACCTTGCCAGTCAAATGAAAACCTTGTGAAATATCTAATTTCGAAGTTAAATATGCAGCACTAACTAAGTTATTTGTATCATCAGTTAAACTAATAATTCCTGTATTCGGATTATACCAACTAGTATTACCAATCACTCTAAAATGATCAGCAAAGTTTGCTTTCGTCACCTGCTCTTGACCCTTGACAGCTGTATCTATGTTTTCATTTATAGTTGTTGCAGGAGAATGCACTACATCTCTAGCAGTCGAAGCCATTTGAGCTGTTGTGTAGTTTTCTTGTTGTGGTGACTCACGATACATTTTTTTAGGGGCTAACCACTTATCTGCTGATGCTTGAGATTGTTCAACAGATTTTACTGGCTGTTTTGGAAATGTTGTTTGTGTAGTGTTTGAAGGTGTTGATATTACATTGTTAGCAGGGTTATCTAAAGTATTATCTGGTCGAGACACTTCAGGTTTATTATCGTTATACGTTGGGGTGTTATGGTGCTCATGCGCTACTGATAAATGTTTATCTGTGTTTACAACGTCATTATTCATTATTTTTTTGTCTATAGACTGTGCATCTCGTTGTACATCAGTATCCCATTTGTGTAGCGAAACTTGGGATTGAACTACATACTGTTCTAATGTTTGCGCTTGTTTGTTATGTTCAGCTGCTTGCGCTTGTTGGTGCTGTCCAAATATTAAAAATGTACCAAGCAATATCGATGCAGTCCCGACAGAATATTTGCGAATGGCGTAATAATTACTACGATGTTCATTATGATAAGTTATGTTGTTCATAGATGTTCTTTGCTCCTTAAATAGTAAATTACTTTGTAAAAATATTTTATCTAAGGATATTATAAATAAGTTTAATGGCTTCTTTGTATTGATTCTAAACTTTGTAAAAAATACATGATAATTAGTAAAAGTCTAGTTATCATGTGTTTCTTATACTTTATTCTCAATTGCGCTATCAAACCAAATAAACGTCTTGTTACTATTTTTCAATATATGTTAAAACATTAAACCTTGAAGGGACGGAAATGCTTGTTTTTTATTCTTATAATATTTTTCTATTCGTTGAACTTTGGCTGTCACATTAGATTGTACATTATTTATCCCTTCTTAATTTAGTACTTTATAGCTTTTCATAGTGCTGAACAAACCAATAATAAGTACTAATGTCGCAAAAGCTAATGCAATATTATAATTATTCGAAGCTCCAATTAATACACCAGAAATCGCAGGGGCAACCATCTGTCCAACACTGTAGATCACCGTTAAGGAGGCAACTAAATTTGACTTTCCTCCCGATTGATACATTAACTTTTGACCTGTAGACATAAAAAGTGTCGTTAAACCTAAAAATGTACTACCAAACAAAATAGAACTTATCATCAAAATCAATGTGTGATTAGATAATATTGGTAAACTCACACCGATGATTTGAAGCACAAACGCACAATAAGTCGCTTTATCATAACCGATTTTCTCTGCAATGACTGACCACATTACAGTTGAAGGTATAGCTCCTAAACCTACAAACATCCAACTTAATGCCGCATAATCTGCCAATTCAGGAATAGATTTAACTATAGCTACTAAAAATGTACCCGTAATAATATAACCTGCACCTTCACAAAAATAAGCAATTGAAAAATAGCGTATAAATTTAGCATTTAATGGTTGCCTGTCCTCTATCTTAGCGTGTTGTGTTTGGTCTATCTTTATAGTTGGATTATCACGCATACCAAAGATGACGAACATCCCACCTAATAATGAAACAACCCCCAACACAATCCATGTCAATTGCCAACTATCATTATGAGTTTCAAAAAATATATAAATACTGCTAGTAAAAATACCTAGTCCTACGCCACTATATAACAAACCAGAAATATTCGATTTTTGTGCTTGTCGTAATGCTTCTAACACAATATTAGATGCTAACACAAATACGGTACCACTCGTTATTCCAGATACTAAACGCAGCATGGACCATAAACTGTATGACTCTGTCACTCCCATCAAAATGGTTGCCATAATATTGATGATCAAATATATTTTCAAACCTATAGCTTTGCTTTTAAAAATAAAGTACATCGGAATAATTGCACCAATTAAGTAACCCAGATAATTAATTGTGGCTAAAAAACCTGCTTGAGCACTATCCATATGTTCAGATACTTGCATAAAGGGCAAAATAGGTGTATAAGCAAAACGTCCTATCGCCATTACTATAAATAAAGCTAGCATACCTAGCCATAATTGTCGTATTGCATGTCGCATCATCAAATTGCACCTCTTTCTATATTTATCTTTCATTATACTTAACTATAATGCGTAATAGAAATAAAGATTTTTCTTCAAATTATCCTTGCTGTTGATTATTGCTCCAGGACTCACTGAAAACCTTTGCACAAAAATCATATATAAATTGATTTATTTTTTAAATTCAATCAGTTGAATTTAAATTAATATGAGTGTAATATTCGATTGGTCTTAATTTATATTAGTATTTACTAAATATGAATATAAAAGATTAATTAAGGAGTGTTTATATGTTCAATCAACCAAAACAATATATTAATGGTGCATGGGTAGATAGCCATAGCCAAGAAACAATTGCTGTTATTAATCCAGCAACTGAAGCTGCTTTTGGCACAATTGCTAAAGGTAATGCACAAGATGTAGAAGACGCTGTTCAAGCTGCTAACAATGTTTATTTAGAATTTCGCCATTCATCTATCGACTATCGTAAGCAATTATTAGATGCGATTGTAACAGAATATGAAAATCGTAAAGCTGATTTAATTGAAGCAATGACTTTAGAGTTAGGTACTCCAGTCACTGCAGCTGAAAATGTTCATTATGAAATGGGCTTGGCACATTTCAAAGCTGCGCGTGATGCGTTAGATGATTTCCAATTCCAAGAACGTCGTGGTAATAATGTCGTAATGAAAGAAGCGATTGGTGTCGCTGGTTTGATCACACCATGGAATTTCCCAACAAACCAAACAGCTATTAAATTAGCAGGTGCGTTAGCAGCAGGTAGTACAGTCGTACTTAAACCTTCTGAAGAAACACCATTTGCTGCAATCATTTTAGCCGAAATCTTTGATAAAGTTGGCGTTCCTCAAGGTGTATTCAACTTAGTTAATGGTGACGGTATGGGTGTTGGTAATCCATTATCAGAACATCCATTAGTTAGAATGGTTTCTTTCACTGGTTCAGGTAATACTGGCAGTAAAATCATGGAAAAAGCGAGTGTAGATTTCAAAAAAGTATCGCTTGAATTAGGTGGTAAATCACCATTCGTTATACTTGATGATGCTGATTTAGAAGCTGCAGCAGACGCAGCAGTGCATAAAGTAGTCGATAATTCCGGTCAAGTATGTATCGCAGGTTCACGTACATTAGTACCAGAATCTCAAAAAGATGCCTTTATTGAACAAGTTAAAGCTAAAATCCAAACAATTCATGTTGGTGATCCACAAGATAGTTCAGTAAATATGGGTCCTGTGATTAATGAAAAACAATTCAACCAAGTACAAGAATTTATAAAAATTGGTCAAGCAGAAGGTGCAACGCTTGAATTTGGTGGCGAAGGTAAACCAGAAGGCTTAGAAACAGGATACTATATCAAACCTACTGTATTTTCTAATGTAGACAACACTATGACAATTGCACAAGAAGAAATTTTTGGACCTGTTATGTCAATTTTGACTTATTCTGATTTAGATGAAGCCATTAAAATTGCCAATGATACAAAATATGGCTTAGCTGGTTATGTATACGGTAAAGATATGGAAACATTACAATATGTTGCAACATCATTAGAAGCTGGTGTTATTGAAATCAATGAAGCACCAAGAAGTTGGGACCTACCATTTGGTGGTTACAAACAATCCGGAATCGGCCGCGAATGGGGCGACTTCGGTATCGAAGAATTTTTAGAAGTAAAATCAATTTCAGGTTTCTTCAACTAAAAACTGGAAATGGCCTAGAAATATAATTATATTAAAAATATTTCCTAGTTCTACTCCAGCAATGTCACATATAAAAGCACATTACAAGTCATCACCTATTTAAGGTAGTAGCTTGTAATGTGCTTTTATTTTTATAATTAACTTGGATCAAATTGTGCTTCTAAATCAGTTTCTAATTTAAATACTATGATTCTTTCTCCTGTGCGAGAGCTCAAGTCTGTATGTAAACTTACGACATGTGCTCCAGTAATATTTAATATTATTTCTTTTAAGTGTTCTGCACCAGATTCAAGCAATTTAGATCGCGTTCGTTTAATTGATAGCAAGCCTTCTTGTGTTTCACACACAGTATATTCTGCTGGCGTCAAAATACCTTGCAAATCAATAATAATCATATTTCTTAAAATATCTGTTTTTACAGATAATGAGCCTCTACCGAGATATTCTTTTTCCCATTGTGTCACTGCTTTACTAATTTCAGATTCACAAGAGCCTTTCGTTACAGTCATTAAACGATATACCTCCTATTACTTCTAGCTAGCATTTGTTCATTCCTATGATAATGGTATCTTGCTATATTATATCAAAAATAATAACACTGTCACTTTTCATTACCAGATATGCCATTGTCCATCCGGAGTAATATTCGCTAAATGTAACCAATTATTGTCTACCTTTTGTTTAAAGTTTGGACTTTCTTGTAACAAGCGATCAATATGATCATCAGGCGCTTGAATTACAATTAGCAATCTTAGAGGTGCATGATATGCTTCATAATCAGATTTCATAACTGATTGCCATGGTAAACCAGTCAATAAATCACTCGCATTTCCTTGCATAACACCCAGTCCACCAGTCACTGTATGGGTAGTCTTACTACCACTACCGTAATAATGTGGTGCTACGGTAGAAGCGTAATATTGTAAGTTAATCCATTGAGCCACAGTAGCAGGCCCCGCGATAATATTTGCTAGAATAGAACCTGTTGGATCTTGGCGCCAATCATAATTTTGTAAGAAAGCTCTACCTTCTAAATTCGTCTGTTGTGTTAATGTTCTTTGGCCGATAATAAATGACGCATTTCTTGCTAATCCCCACTCTGGTCTAATTTCGCTCCAGTCATGTGCTAAACGTTGCGCTTCATGTTTTGCATTTTTAACTGATTGTGACAATCGAGGTAAAGTTAACATGCGCTCTGCATTAGCATTAAGACTTACTTGTGGCATTGCTGCTTTAATTTGTGTTAGTGCAGTTTGTGCAGCTGTAGATAAGTTAGGCACATAAATCCAATCCAACTCATCAAGAGCAGTATTATGTTGCGCTGCTACAAATACTGTTTCTTGTGGAATTGTGATTCCTACATTTATCAATGCTTCACGGACTTCTTCTAAATTACACAACATAGCTAACACCTTTGCATTAAATCCACTGGCAGCACCACCACATGCCCCACAATCTAAAGAAGAAGCATATGGATTATTCGCACTTTGACTACCGTGACCACATAAAACAACTAATGGTGAAAAATCATGTGTTAATCCCATTAACTCCAATCCTTGTTTTACATATGTCACTTTTTCTTCTTTTGTGAAGCCTACTGGTAAACCGTCTTCTTCTCCATACATTTCATGCGTTAAAGTCAGCGAGCTCTTTGGTTTATTGAACCAGTTTTTATAAAATTTTTGGATTAAGTTTCCAACAGGTCTAGGTACAAAACTACGCGAAAACATTTGGACACTGAGCCATGAGCCACTTAATTCAGGTAATAATAAACTTGGCAGCACATTTTGTTTCATTTTCTTAAACGTATAAATTAATGAACTCACTGAATATTTGCGTTGTAAATGCATCTGTAAATCTTGCGGACGCGCCACTTCTTTTACTTTATGTAGTGGCTCATTCATAACTGGTAAAGATGCATGACTGTGATGACTACCCAATTGACAACTTTCTATAGGTATGCCGAAAAACCCTGCTATACCAATGGTTTCAAAAGGTCCTGCTGCTTCTAGCTGGCGTCTAAATTGTTCTGATCGTACATCTATACAAAAGGCTAGTTGTGCTTGCGTACTGTCATTCTTTTTTTCTGCTTTTGAAACGTTCGTGAGTTGATGGCGCAATTGCTGGGCATAACTATCTTCCCACGCTTCTAACCACAATGTTCTACACGTTTTGTCATCCAATCGTTGCGCTAATTTCAAGTAATCATGCTGTTTAGGCATCGACAATTGGTTCCAATGGCTTGTTGTTAACCCTCCCCAATGTATCCAATTATTTATCAACGTCACTACAGATGGACGTGCCACAGGGTTTGATGCATTAAAAGGGGCAAATGGTTGAATAAATACCCACTCTAATGCTAGACGAATCGCTAAGTATTCCGTTATCAATGGTACTTTATGACCCACTTTTTCATTTTGCCATAATAACATACCTGCCCAACCCGGTAGTGCTAATAAATGATTTTCTAAGTAACCTTGAATTTCATCATGTGGAATTGCTAAATGTTCTAACATTTGTGCTATAACTTCCAGTGGTTCAGAAGGTACTTGTTTTAATGCTTGTCGTTGTACTTTTGATAATGCTGGATCATGTGTTACTAATCGTTGCCAAGCATAAAAGAATCCTTCTTCACGTCCTGGCATTGTCCAACTTGATTGGTTTTCATCCAAGTACAACTTACACCATTTAATGACATGGTAATCAAGCAACTGTAGATATGATTCTTTCGGCTTATGTTTAATAAACTTACTTCTGGGTGGCATAGAGCGTTGTAACCAGCGTTGAAAGACATCATCATCAGGTAGTTCAGTTGTCGCCGCTAAGTCATAACTTTCAGATTCTATTGTTAACGGTTGATCATCTAATTTCAGGGCATTGCTCCCATATTGTTTTGCAACTTCAAAAGGTACATTTAACTGTTGTTGTTCTATCCATTGTTCCAAACGCTCAACTAAATAGCTATCCTCAATTTCACCTTTTTGATAAGCATCTTTAATAATTTTTTTGCCTGGAAATATATCTACATCTCTTGAATTATCTAACCATCTGCCGATAGTTTCGAATTGTTTATCTTCAAGGTTGACCCAAGGATGTCGTGCTGCAAATATAGAAATTGGTGATAATGGAACAATTACTTTTGTCGCACGTGTAATAACCGCTTCTATACTATCATTGTGCAATTGTTTGTGTGCTGTAGACTGCGCTGTAACCATGGTCATTCCTCCTTTAAGATAAAAATTTCTTGAGATAGTTAGGGTGCCGTTCTATTGCTTTTGTTTTCGCATCGCCTAAACGCACTAACCATAAATATATAATAGCGAAAACTTTTGATGATTGATGTTTCGCAACCCACGTACTTATAATGCTACCGAGCACTAAAATAACAGCTACCAATATTATAATAAATAGTGATGGGTGACTATTGCTAATAGCAATATTTTGTAACCACGCATTGAAATAATGATGGATGACGAAATAAACCACGCCCACTATAACGAGTGCGATGAGACCAATAATCCGCCCCATTTTGCCTTCACCAAAGGCTACTAATTGAGTCCATGCCATTGACAATGACCATGCTAGAATAAGCGCACTAATGATTCGATAACCTTCACCTGGTTCTGCTAACCAGAAAACAATCGCTAACACTCCTGCTAAAATACGCCCACTAATAATCCAAAAATACGACATTCTTTCATTCGCTCTTACCGGCACTTCAAACCGTTGAAGCGCAGAACCTGATCTTAAAAACAATGTTGCTTTAAATAAACCATGTAAAATAAGATGAATGATTGCAGCAACATAGGCGCCTAATGCACACTGTATTAACATAAAGCCCATTTGCCCCATAGTAGACCCAACCAGTTGTCGTTTATAATCTACATGAACCAAGCTAATGCCAGAACCTATTAATACAGAAATACATGCAATAATGATTAAAATCAATGATGCAAAATCACTATGAAACAACGGTGAAAAACGTGTCAACATAATACCACCTGCATTCACAATACCGGCATGCATAATTGCAGATACTGGCGTAGGTGCAGCAACAGATTCTATCAACCATCGTTGGAATGGCCATTGAGCTGCCGGAACAATCACAGCAATAATAATCAGCAATGATAAACCAAAGTATTGCCACCCAGTAACCATACTGAGATGCGCTTCTGTTAAAGCTTCAGAAAATGTCCATTCTCCTGTAATACCAAATAACCATAAGACTGAACATGCTAAAGCTATCCAACTTAGTAAAAAATAACGACTTGTAACTTTTGCTGCCGCTTTAGTTACTTTCCATTTTCGATTCAGGCGCATCAGCAATGATAAACAAATTAAAGTCAGACCCCAAAATGCCGTCATTAAGCGTAAATCATCACTTAACCATGCAATCGCTGCAAAACTTGTCACTAATTGAAATAACACAAAATATTTACGATAATTAAAATCGCCTTTTAAATACTGCATCGAAAAGCGTTGGATAATTAATCCAATGACTAACACAAAGAATGCCATTAACCATGCGAGAATATCAAAATGAAAAGCTCCTAATTTCTCACTATTATCTATGTTAATTAAGGCAATTAATGCGATTAAAGGTGGTAATGCACTTACCCCTATATGTATTTTTATATAAGACAGTGGTACACGTTTATTAATAAAAATAACACCACTTATCCCAGCAATGATTAACGTGCTGACAAACACAATCATGAATGTTAAAAGTCCTGATGTAGCATCCATATACTAGGCCCCTTTCCATTTAAAATAGTAAATGCTCAAAACTATATTTTACAAAATAAAAAAGCCAACAATTTGAAAGATACACTAAGTGTGTTTCATTACAAATGTTGACTTCATTACAACCTACTCCCGTAAAGGAATATTTTGCGCTGCTGTCGCTATGTTATCAATAATTTTTCGTTATACCGTTAACTATAGAAAGCAACTGCACCTAAGATACTTTTTCATTCAACCAATATTATTATATTAATCGTCTGCTAAAGTGGGAATTCACCTTTCAATAAGTAACGGTATATTAATTCAGAATAGTAACAATTTATAACTTTTTCAGCTATCTGTCAAGTTCTAAGCTATTGCTACACCAATATTACAACCATTAAAAATGGGAGTGGGACAGAAATCTGATTTTGAAAAAATGATTTCGTCGTCCCACC